>UMHI01030582.1_pt1 | contig 25017 bp, 24 predicted proteins | sample 1965481 | NCBI WGS metagenome assembly UMHI01 (sample SAMEA4836093, study PRJEB28245) | human gut metagenome | biome: gut microbiome; material: fecal sample | place: Denmark | collected 2008 | reverse complement strand
TGTTTTGCCGAACCGAAGCCTATTTTATTCAAAGATAGTGCAAAATCTGACCGCGTGAGCGGTCACGCCTGATGTTAACCCTCGACAACATCGAGGGACAGCCGATGGCGCAGCATGCGTCGCGTGAGCGCCGCCGCTGATTCAACAATCCGGTCTCCTTGATGCAGAATTGACACATTTTGCAACTTGCCGTCGTATTCAACCACGGCTTTTATCTGCCTCACATCGAGCGTGTCACCGGCTTGCTTGAGATGCGAGGCTTCCTGTCCGTCGGTTCCGGCGACCTTGCGTTCCACCACATTCACGAGCGTGCCGTTGCGCAGATAGAGCACGGTGCGGGTGCCGTCAAATTCCGTTGGTTTTTCTGTTGCGACAGCTTTTATTTCAGAGCTTACAAGGCAGTCCACCTCATAGCGTTGAGCCTGTGTCAACGTTATTGTGCATAAGCAGAAAAGTAGTGTCAGGTATCTAAAAAATCCCATATATCTTAATTGTTTTAGGTTTACAAATTTCGTGTAAATAGTCTGTTTTCAAGCGGTTTCTACAAAGATAACGAATGATGGGTTATTTATAAAGGGAAAAAGGGAATCCCTGATGAATATTATTTCAACCTTGTTTGTTTTGCTCTTGCATAAAACCGGCGACGCCTCGGAAAAATTGAAGTAAAGTTCATTTTCCTCTCGGCTTGCACTATCTTTTCATAAAATAGGCGGCGCCTCGGGAAAGAAATTCGAGCAAGCTCTTTTCTTTCCTCTCGGCTTGCACTATCTTTGCAAAAAACAAACAACATCTACGGCAATGGAGACAATGAAACGTACTGCTGAACTTGACCGCCTGTCGTTCACGATATTGGCTATCGAGGCTTCCGCTAAAAAATTAGGCATAACACCTGCCGAAATGAGACGGAGGCTTGAACGGGCTGGTCTTATAAAAAATCTCATCGTGGACTGCTACGACACGCTGCACACCGAGAGCCGCGAGGCGGTTGCCAACGATGTTGTCGAGGCTTTGGAAAATTGGGAAAGGAGGCGGAATGGATAAATCAATTCTCTACCACGGATCGACTGTCGTGGTCGAAAAGCCGATTGTCAGCATTGGCAGGAAGGACTTGGATTTTGGTCCGGGATTCTATCTTACTAATCTATACGACCAAGCATCCAGATGGGCTAAGCGTATCCAGATGATTCGCAACGCAGACCATGCCGTCATAAACACTTATAAATACGACGAGCCTGTAAATTGCAATGTCCTGAAATTCGATGCTTACAACCGCGAATGGCTTGAGTTTATTGTCGAAAGCCGTCAAGGCAAACAACCGTGGGCTGGCTACGACATCGTGGAGGGTGGCGTCGCCGACGACCGTGTGATTGACGCTATCGAAGCGTTTATCAATGGTTATGCCACTGTGGAAACGACTTTGAGCCTTTTGATTTACCACAAACCTAACTTCCAAATATGCATCTTGAACCAAGACATTGCCGACAAGCATCTGACATTTAAATCTCATAAAATCATTTAGCTTATGAAGGACTTTCTTTTGTGGAACAAAATAGCAAGAATCGTCAAGCAGCTTGCCGACACGCTCAACATCTCAAACGAACGTGCACTGGAGTTGTTTTACGATTCCGAAACCAGCCGTATGCTCCATGATGAGAAATACGGGCTTCACCTGATGAGCGACACATATATCATCAACGACTTGATTGCTGAACTGCGCAACAAACAATAACGCCTGCTTTTTCTGAAGCGCACTGCGCTGAATGCCGGAGAAAGCATAACATAGGCGGCGCCTCGGATGTGCAAAATCAAACAAGTTTGTTTTGCTCTTCTCTCGGCTTGCACTATCTTTGTACTCAAATGATAGACAATACAACTTTTGACAATAAGAAGGTGGCATTCCACACGTTGGGATGCAAACTTAACTTTGCCGAGACTTCTACCATCGGCAAGCTTCTCGCCGACCGTGGTGCACAACCTGTGCAGGCGGGCGAGACGCCCGACATTTGCGTGGTCAACACTTGCTCGGTGACGGAATTGGCTAACAAGAAATGCCGACAGGAAATCCGAAAACTGTCGCGCCGATACCCGGATGCCGTGATGGTGGTGACGGGATGCTATGCCCAGCTGAACAGCGAGGAGGTGGCCGACATCGAAGGCGTCGACATCGTGGTGGGAAACGACCAAAAGGCAGAAATAGCCGACTTTGTCGACCGCTGGTATGCCGACCATGAGCCGACGGTGAAAGTGACTGCGCTGAAAGACATCAGGCAGTTTATCCCTTCGTGCTCGCGAGGCGACCGCACCAGATTTTTCTTGAAGGTGCAGGACGGTTGCAACTATTATTGCAGCTACTGCACTATCCCCCGTGCCCGCGGACGCAGCCGCAGCGGACGGATTGCCGACCTTGCCGAACAGGCTCGTCGGGCTGCCGCCGACGGTGGCAAGGAGATTGTAATCACGGGAGTAAACATCGGCGACTTCGGATATGACACGGGCGAACGTTTCATCGACCTGCTGCGCTGCCTCGACTCTGTGGAGGGCATCGAGCGCTATCGCATATCTTCGATTGAGCCCGATTTGCTGACCGACGATGTCATTGAATTCTGCGCCGGTTCAAAGCATTTTATGCCGCATTTCCACATCCCTTTGCAGTCGGGAAGCGACGAGATGCTGAAACTGATGCGCCGCCACTACGACCGTCAGCTGTTTGCCGACAAGGTGGCTGCAATTAAACGCCTTATCCCTGACGCTTTCATCGGAGTGGATCTTATTACGGGTATGCGCGGCGAAACTCCTGAGATTTTTGAGGATTCGCGCTCGTTTGTCGACAGCCTCGACATCACTCGACTGCACGTGTTCTCCTACTCCGAACGTCCCGACACGATGGCGCTGAAAATCCCATACGTCGTGGACCAGCACACCAAGCATCTGCGCACTCGGCGCATGATGGCGCTGTCTGACCGCAAACTGGCGGCATTCACGCAAAAATATCTCGGCACGGTGCGCCCGGTGCTGTTTGAGCACGCTGTCGACGACGACGGACTGATGAAAGGTTTCACCGACAACTACCTGCGTGTGGCGGTGCCTGCCGACACGCGGCTGAGCAACACTATCGTAAACGTGCGCCTTGTGGAGCCTCTCGGACATGACGACCTTATAAAAGCTGAAATCGTATGAGCACGACTCTGCAACGCATAGCATACTCTCCTCTTTGGCTGCTGCTGCACGCTGTGGCTCTGTTGCCGTTCGGCGCGCTCTATGCGCTGTCCGACGCGCTGGCTTGGGTGGCTGCGTCTGTGGTGCGCTACCGCCGGCGGCTGGTCGAAGCCAATATTGCCGCAGCATTCCCCGACAAGACGGAAGCGGAACGTCGCGACATCGTGAAGCGCTTCTACCGCAACTTCACCGACGTGTTTGTCGAAACGATAAAGCTGCTCCACATCAGCGACGACGAGATGCGACGACGCATGGTGTTTGAAGACATTGAGCACGTGGAACGCATCGCCAAAGACGGACGGTCGATAGGCTTGTATTGCTCGCATTTCGGCAACTGGGAATGGATTACGTCGATAACGCTGTGGGTATACCGCGCCGACAATGTTGAGTATTCACAGGTCTACCGCCCGTTGCGCAACAAGTGGTTCGACCGGTTTTGGTTCAATCTGCGCAAGCGTTTCCACTCCACTTCTATCCCGAAAAACGGTGTGCTGCGCGCTTTGCTGCAAGCTCGCCACAACGGCGGAGTTTTTGTCACCGGATTCATCTCCGACCAGAAGCCAAGCCATAACGACGGGCACCACAGCATACGTTTCCTCAACCAGGACACTCCGTTTATCTCTGGCACGGAGATGCTGCTGCGCAAACTGAAGGCGGCGGCTATGTATGCCGACGTTGAGCGCACCAGCCGCGGACACTACCGCGCAAGGATTGTGCCTATCGCCGACAATGTGGCGGAGACCGACGAGAATTTCGTGACCGACCGCTACGCCCTTCTGCTCGAACAAACAATACTGCGCCAACCGGACGCATGGCTGTGGTCGCACAACCGCTGGCGCCGCAAACTGAATAAGAAATGAAACCCGTAGGAATAATCATACTCAATTGGAACGGTGCGGCGCTGCTGCGCCGTTACCTGCCGTCGGTGGTGGCTGCCAACAGCAACGACATTGCCGACGTAGTGGTGGTCGACAACGGCAGCACCGACGAGTCGCTAAGCGTGTTGAAACAGGAATTTCCCGACGTGCGCACTCTTTGCTTCGACAAAAACTACGGATATGCCGAAGGCTACAACCGTGCAATCCGCGAACTGGGCTACCGCTACAGCGTGCTGCTCAACAGCGATGTTGCCGCGACACCGGAATGGATACGTCCGCTATACGAATATATGGAGGCACACCCGGAAGTGGCTGCGTGCCAGCCTAAGATTCTGAGCGACGCCGACCACACGAAATTTGAATATGCTGGTGCGTCGGGGGGGTTCATCGACAAGCATGGATATCCTTTCTGCCGCGGACGAATATTCGACACCGTGGAGACCGACAACGGACAATACAACGACATCACCGACATTTTCTGGGCTACTGGTGCCGCGCTGACGGTGCGCACGGAGGAATATCTCGCCGCTGGCGGTCTCGACAAGGATTTCTTCGCCCACATGGAGGAAATCGACCTGTGCTGGCGTCTGCACCAGCGCGGACAGGCGATACGAGTCATTCCGCAGAGCGTGGTGTTCCATCTTGGCGGCGGCAGCCTGCCGGCGTCAAACCCGAAGAAAACCTACCTCAACTTCCGCAACAATCTGTTTCTGCTCTACAAGAATCTGCCGCCGCGCGAAGGCCGACGGATGCTCTTGATCAGACGGCTGTACGACACTCTGGCTTTCTTCGTTTTCATGGCGAAGATGGATTTTGCAAACGCCCGTGCCATCCTGCGCGCGCACAACGACTACCGCCACCAGAAAAGCCGATACGACAACGTGAGGCCGCAGCGCAGCATAATGGGCGACTTCCCTTGCTGCCACCGCAACATCATCCTCGACTACAACCTGCGCCGTATACGCCATTACAGCGACTTGGTTTGACATTGTTGAACAAACAAATAAATGCGCGTCAAACTCCGGGATGTGCCGGCGCTTGACGCGCATCTCTTCTATCGGTTGTACTTATCAGGCTATCTTATAATCACCTTCTTTCGGTTCACGATATACACGCCCGGCTCGAGCGGCTCCGTGCAACGGCGGCCGTTGAGGTCGTAGATCACGCGTTCTCCCGGTGTCTCAGAATCCTCAAAGATGCTTTCAACACCTGTCACAACCGTGGTCGGAGTCACCTTCATTCCGTAAATCTTGAGGCAGTCTGCGGCTGCCGACACCTCACGTGTCTTTTTCTTTCCCGCAGCCGTATCCACAGCGTATATATACAGATATTCCAGTGTGTTGTTATCGTAGTTTACCACAACGGTGTTTTCCGAGCTTTGCGTATAATACGCAGGCTCGTCATTGCCCTTTCTCACGGCAAGAACCATAGTGCCTACCGTCTCGCAGGTAATCTCAACGGTTCCTGTTCCGCCGACAACCACAATCATTCCATTGAACCATTCGAAATTGTCGCCTTCCGACGGTGTCGCCGGAGAGTCATTGCCGACAAACGCGTCTTCCGACATCGGTGTGTTGACCACAACGCATTTTCCTGCAGTGTCGTAGCCGTTGCCGCTGTCGGCCGGGAGGTTGTAGTACACGTTGTTGACCACAACGTTTTCCACCGTCAAGGCATTGCCGTCGCTGTCGGTGAGGTCGTTGCCGAAGTCGGTTGTCTGCTCTTTCTCAATCTGCGGCACATTGGGTGCGTATACATACTCGACCACTGCCGTTTCACTCTGTTCCTTGCCGTCGACAACGTAAGCGTATACCGTCGACGTTTCTTCAATAAGGATGCCCTTGCCGTAATACGGCTGCTCCTTTATGAGGCTTGGGTCGCTTATGCCCGCCGGAACGACTTTATAAATCACCGTGCCACGTTCGTTCTTCTTTCCGTCTACGTTGGGGTTGTAGATGTAAAGCTCAAACGGATCAGCAAATGTTGTGGCGCGATGCGAGAACATCGGGCTTTGGAGTCCATTGTCGACATAACGGATAACCACATGGGTGGCAACCGTCTTGGTGCCGGGGTCAAACACCGTGCCGCCAGAACCCGTATAACTGAAATATCCATTTTCCGGCTCTACAATCTCCAAGCCGTCTTCAAGCATCAAGTCCGACACATTTTCCATAGCGGCATTGCTGCCGTTGAGGTTAAGCACGGTATTCTTGCCGCGCACGGTCAGATAGCCATCGTCGTGGCCCGACTTCATGACTATGCCATCACGCGCACCATTGACAACAACCGTACAGTTTTCGATTGTCACATCGGCAAGATATGCATAGATGCCCATACCTTTGTCGGAGATGTTGAAAGTCAGCACTTCCGAGCCGGTCGTGCCGCGGACAATCAGGTTGCCGCCCTTGCCGCCGATGCCCGGACCTTGTGTACCCATCGTGATGCCGTAGGCTTCGGCTGCGATAGTAGAGTTGCCCACCAGTTCAACAATCAGCGTCCCGTCCATAGCGTTGATGCCTGTGTTGTATTTATTGTCGGCGGCGTTGATGTCGGCATAGCTCAACGTCAGCACGCCGGCGTCCTTTGTCTCCCTGTACGTGACGCTCTTGCCGAACTTTGCAGCAAACGCCTTGTCTTTGACGTTCATTCCGCAGAATGTCACAAGACCGCAAGGGCTGTTGGTTTTCTTCTCGACGTAATAATGCTGATGCGCCTCAGGCGAGCATTTGTCGCCGTTCTCGGCGATTGCATAGATGTCGATGTTGCCTATTTCCGAAATAGTGATCGGTCCGGTATATTCCGAAATCTCCTTAAACATTTTCCAATCTTTCATGATGTAGTATCTCACCACGGCTCCCTCGTTGCTGTTGTTGATGGTCACCGTGAATTCGCCCTCCTGCATCTCTTCCGTCGGGGTGATTTCCAGGGCGGCAAGCGTTTGCTCGCCGATGCCCACAACTACAGTGCCTTTCGTGAAGAAATCGCGCCAATAGTCTGCTTCGTAGTATGCGTCCTTGCTGCCGAAAGGAATCCTCAGCTTGCTGTATGTCGTGTTTGCAAACTGCTCGGAGAGCGGTATAGGAGTAGGATTATGGCAGATTATTTCCAAAATCTTATTTCCTGAATAAGAGCTGCAGTAGAAAGCGTTCCCGCTGATGCTTTCCACCGACTGCGGAATCACCAGTTTTATAAGGTCGTTGCAATACTGGAACGCGTTTCTGCCCACCGTCTTCAGCCCGTCGGGAAGAATCACTTCCGAAATTCCGGTGCTCCAGAATGCATCTTCCCCGATTTCGGTGAGCGACGACGGCATATTGACCTTCTTTATATCTGTAAGATAGTAGAACGCTTCTTTGCCTACTTTTCTTATCGTTTCCGGCAAAACCACCTCGCTGATATTTGTCTGCAATGTGTATCTTATATTGTTGAGCCTATAATAGAATGCATTGTCGGCAATCTCTACAACGGGCTTTCCATTGTAGGTTTCAGGCACGACAAGCTTACCGTCGGGATATGCGTTTCTAAACAGCTCGCCATAATCGATGCCTGTTGTTGGGTCTTTGACATAATCAAAGAGATTGTAGGTTGCGGAATAGCCGCCCTCAACCTCGGTGTACTTAAACGCTTCCGGGAGTTTGTATTTTTTGAATCGCTGCCACATGTAGTTGGAATAATAGGCCTTCGCATCGGGGCAGTAGACAGTAGCGTTTTCATAGGCAAATTTGTCAAAAGGAGGATTGTTGATAACTCCTTCCGACACCTTCTGTGTTGGCGGTGTTGCCGCTTCTATATGAAGCTCCTCAAGAGCCGTGCCATAGACAGACCCTGTCTCTATCTCAGTAATAGCATCGCCTATATAAAGCCTCTTCAGGTTTGTGCAGCCATCAAACATGTAACGGTCTATTTTCTTCAATTTCTTTGGCAGACGGATTTCCTCAAGCGACGTGCAACCGCTGAACATATACCAAGCTTCATTGAGGTTTTCAATGTCGTCGTGGAAAACAAACGACGTGAGTTTTGGGCAGTCGGCAAATGCAAGGTATCCATAGACGTCCATTTTATGGGTAATCGTGACCGACTCCAGACAATGGCTATGAGTAAACGGGCGGTCCATAAGCTCCATCGACGCCGGCGTTGTAAACGTCTCTATGCCGCTATAAGAAAACGCTTCCTCCCTAATTATTTTCACATTCGACATGTCGGGATAATTTTTCAATTTCTCGCAGCTGTTGAACGCATTCTTTTCGATTTCAGTGATTGGGGCATTCCACACCACCTCTTCGAGATTCTTGCACCCGAGGAACGTGCTGGCTGGGATTTTCAGATATGCAGCCGGCACCGACATGCCGTCGCCGCCTTCCCACACAACGACTCTCCTCAACGATGTGCATTCTATGAACATTCCGTCGCCGAAAGTGGTCAGCGACTTTGGCAAAGCCACCTCTGTCAACGACGTACAGTTGGAAAGACATCCTTGAAGATCGGTGACCGACTCTGGAAACACGATGCTTTCCAAATTCTCACAATGGTCAAAAGCAATAGTCCCTATACTTTTCAACGTTCCGGGCAATTCTATGTTTTTCAACGCGACACACCCCCGAAATGCCTCCGAGAGAATCTCTGTCAATCCTCCGCGGGCAATCTTGACATTGGTCAGATTGGAGTTGCCATAGAAGCTTCCCCTGCCTATTGTCCGCACCGATGATGGAATGTCGATGCTCGAAACCTTAGGGAAGCCAACCCTGTTCGACATCCGGTCATACACTCCGATGTGGCGCACCGGCAGATTTTCAATCTTCGATGGGATGTTGACATGTCCTGTATAATCCAGTGTGCCGTCTGTCAGTCCTATGACAATCGCACGCTTCTCCTCGCCTTCCGGTGGATTCTTAATAGCGATATACTTCAATGAATAGCCGTCGCCATTGTAGACATTGTCTTCGGCTTTCACCGGTCTGGCGACGAACAATGCCAGTAGGGTCGCGACGACCAACAGCCATCGCGCCTGTTTGTGGTTGTAATTCTTTTTCATATAGTTTTTTGTTGGTTATGTTTTAGGTTATGTTTTAGGTTCTATCCAGGATTCATTCATGTCTATATCCCTTCAAAATGCAAATCTACACACAATCAGCAAGTTAATTATTGTAAAATTCTTACAAATTCACCTGCGTCATTTGTATTTTTCAAGCAGGCGCATCCAGTCCTCGCTTTCCTCTATCCGTTTTTGCTTGCGGAATGCCAACGGGCCGTATCCGCTCCATTTCTTGAATGCCTTCGAGAACGGGCTTGTCTCGTCGAAGCCGCACTTGAATGCCACATCCTTTACCTTTGCGTCGGGATATTCCGACAGCAGCCGCTCTGCCTCGCGCATCTGTATGCTCGTGATAAACTGTTTCGGCGTATATCCGGTGCAGATATACAACCGCCGGCGGAAGGTTTGCTCCGACAGCCCAAGTCTTTCCGCTATGCCCACCACATCGTAGCGATGCGACGGGATGGCATCCGCGACAATCTTGGCAACAAGGTCGACAAATTCCCTGCGTGTCCGCAAAACGTGTTCCGGCAACGACTCCCTTCCAGAAGTTGCCGATGGCTGGTGTGCATTAGTGTCTTTCTCCATACGATCATATTGTTTGTTGTCTGGCTACAAATTTACAACCGTATGTGTTTCAGAGACTTGTAAATATCTTACATTCTTTTGTAAATACTTTTCAACCCTTGAAAAAGCGTATTCAGGCACGTTCCTGGCGAAACTGTGTGGGCGAGCAGGAATATGCCTTCTTGAATGCGTGGGAGAACGCGCTGGCATCGTCAAAGCCGCATGCGCGAGCCACCTCGGCAACAGGCACCGTCGTGTCTGACGCAAGCAGGCGCGCCGCCATTTCCATCTGTATCGCCGTCACAAACGTTTTGGGCTGCTTCCCTGTCTCTGCCACAAAACGCCGGCGGAAGGTCTGCTCTCCGAGATTCAGCCGCGAGGCAATGGCGGAGACACTGATGTCATCTCCGCTTGCCAGTCCTTGCCGCACCACATCGACAACCATGCGCTCAAACGAATTTTCTGCCGCTTCAGTCGGCGCTTTTTCCGGTTCGGGCGTGCCGTAGAGGCTTTCCACATCGCGAATCAGCGCGAGCATCTCGGCGCGATAACGGCGCATCCTTCTCCGATGGATTGCTACGGCAGCCAGCACCACGACAGCCAGCACGCAGACGCCAACCACGATGTCGCGGTGACGGGCACTGTGAATCTGCTCCACCTCCTCGCGCAGACGGTCGGTGTCAAACTCCGTCTTGTAGCGTGCCAAAGCGTCGGCGGTGGCGGTGGAATACAGTGAGTCGCGCAGCGCATTGAAATGCTCCAGCTCTATCCGCGCACTGTCGGGGTTTATCGACCAGTAGCTCTCATACAGGCCCTTATGTGAATTCACAAGATTATAGAGGTCGCCCATTTTGCCAAACAACGAGGCTGCCTGGCTGAAATAGCCCACTGCCTCGCGCTCACGGTCCTGTCTGAGCATCAGAAATCCCAACTGGTTAAGGTCGATGGCAAGCGAATGGACGTTGCCCGAGGCCCGCAGCCCGGCTATGGCTTTCAGAAGCACCTGTTCGGCCTCGGCATATTTCTTCAGACCGACAAGCGCGGTGCCCTTCTGCGACAGTCGCACTGCCATCTTCGCCTCGCGCCCTCCGATAGAATCCAGGCGGTAGGCACGGTCGGCATAATCGACCGACTTGCTGTAATCGCCAAGTTTATAATAAATTTCGGAAGCCATCCCAAGCAGCACTGCCTTACGCGATGGATTGCCGGCACGCTCGGCATATTCAAGCCCGCGCAGGATGTAGCGTTCGGCATCCTGAGGCTGATCTGCCGCCATATACGCTCCCGCCAGAGTGTTAAGACTCGACGAAATGCGGTCGGGATCATTGAGGCGGATATCGATGTCGACACACCGCTTGGCATACTCCACCGCCGTCTTGAAATCGCCAAGACGCACATGGATAATGCCGAGAAGATTCAAACAATACGACTTATCAAGGTTTGGCCAGCGCATAAGCGGCAATGCCCGCTTGGCATAGTCCCTGGCAAGTGAATAGTTCTGGCAGTCATAGTACCACTCCGCCGCCCAATACCACGTTTGCTGACGCAGAGAGTCGGCGGGCACTGCATTTGAAAACACTATTTTGCTGTCGGTGAACTCCCGACGGTCGAGAAATTCAAAAAACTTATTGGCAGAAGCCACATCCGCCTTTCTGTCGAAGTCGGCAATAAGGCGGCCGGCATCGTCGGCCGACGCTCCGCCGGCAATACACAACAGAATGACAATAAAAAGCAATCGCAGTTTCATAACAGATTTAAATTTTACCTAAAGGTAGTGCTTATCCGGAAGAAACACAAACAATTCCTCTCTATTTTCTCTTTTCCGAATCACAAACCGCCTCACAAATCAATCTAACTGAGAGACATAGCTGTTCACAAATATCTCATATCCTTTTAAAAATGTCATAAATTTTGCCTGTTGATTTCAAAGCATTGAACAGATGGCAAGTATTATCATGGACAAAACCAAAAGTGTTGTCATTTGTATCGAAAGGTAATGAAGCAATATTAGTGCCGAATTTGAAACGATTAAAAAGAATATAACCCATGCAATCCAAATTACAGGACTGGCAACCCCTATCAACATAATCCCACAAACATCAAAAAAAATAGTATAAAGCACCAATACAGCATAGGCGGTTTTTTTTATTATTGGTTTTCTAAAATTGAACAACAAGGCAAACAGCAATAAAATGCAGCCTATCACAAACGCTTCTGTTAGCCTCAGATTGTCTTCTAAATACATATACAGAGACCAAAATATCGCAAATGCTCCTTGAAGAGCAAACAATGAAGATGTAGTAAGTCTTAAAATTTTATTTTCCATTTTTTCTTATGTTTATTCCTTTAGAATTGTTATCAATAATAGCTCTAAATGTGGTTCTGGGCATATATGGGACTGCTTCTGTATGGGTAGAATCATCAAAATACAAATATTCCAAATTTGTTGTTTTAATACCTCCTGCTTCTAGAGCTCTTTGAACAACTTGCGCACATTGTCTTTTTACTAAATTATATGATTGACGAGTTTCTTGTAGGAATTTTTCCCTAATCTTTTTATCTTGATTTCGTGTTGTTGGAATCACATATGCTTCCTCATAGCCATAATTATTGACTTTGTCATCCTGTATGTCACGTTTATTTTTGCCTTCTTGATTGTAGAAGCTATTCAAGAAAGCCATAGGGCTGTCAAATGTTTTTGTTCCTAAATCATGATAATTTTTCCCTCCAAAAACACCACTTGTCAATTTATAAACATTGGTTCCATTCATGGAATAATAAGCCCATTTTCCATCATTTTTTTGGATTAGTAAAGCCAAGTGCCCCACTAACCCATGGAGATATAGCACAGCAATACTGTCGCCACCTTCATCTATATTTCGTATTGGATTTCCTGCGCACCAAAGGTAAGGACTGACACCGCTGTATTTTTCAGCAAGGGGGTCTTGGGATGTTGTCCGGCCGATCATAGAGTCGTACCAGCGGGCTTTGCTGTCGTAGAGGTCGAGACCGTTCTCGCGGTCGAGCTCTTTCGCACCGTATTTCAATGGTTGCACACCGGCGGTGGCAGCGCTAAAACATACCTTCATAACCATCAAATTTGATGGTGGTAATTTTGCTCTTGCCATTTGACTCGAAAATTATTTGCGTCAAAAACGTAAATGCTGTTGGGTTTTCTGATATCATTGAATTCTTTTGCTTTTCAGATTCCAAATGCAACCCATCAACATCCATTCTTGCACATAGGTCAAAGCGTCTTTGGTCACAAGGACACAGATGTTGCCATTCAATATAGTTCCGTTCTACTATTATGTCTTTTTCCCTTTCTCTTGTTTATATTTATAAAGGGCCGACCAATATTCCTGTTTGTAATCTTTATTCTTCCAAAAATCAAGAGTGCGCTCAAATAAATTTACATACTCTACTATATAAACAGTATCGTTTGAGTGTATTTTGATGTGGTCGGGCACATTCGATTTTTCCCTCATCAAATACAATTCTGATAAGATAGTTTCGTTTCCTTCTGAAAGTTTTCGTTCATTCAATCGGATTTCTGCATTGATATCCGCCCAGCTGTCTATGGCATATAAGCTCATACTCATAGACATAAATAAGAATATAAATAGTTTTTTCATATTAATATGATGTTAATGTTTGTATTAAAATTGTGGGGTTATAAAAAATGTTTTTACCATATGTATCCAGCACTACTGTGGACTCATCTGGCTGATTTCCAAGGAATCCTTTTGCATACCCCAAAATGAGGGTATGCAAAGATACATAATGTTGTTTTTTGAGTGACGAAGTCATAAGGCTTGAAAATCGTTTCGTTTATATTGAGGGATTTTAGTTATTTTAGTGACAAAATAGTCAATATATCAATCAAGATTTTCACGCTAACCAACATATTCAGAATCGAAAAAAAAGATAAAGAAGATAATAACCAAACATTTTGATTGAAAAACAAACTTCCTACTATATCCATAAAGAACACCGCCACTGACGATAGTAGTATGATTATCACTGTGATGCATTTTAGTGGCATTTTGTTTGTAAAGGTATTAATAAATAATGCTCCTAATATTAGCGCCCATTGGAAGGGGAATAACGAAAGGCAAGGAAAAGCAATAACGTTCAATACGACTATCAAGGTGAGGGTGATATATACATATCTGCATATCATGGTCTCACTTACTTTGTTTTTTTTGTTAAACATACATCCTTTTTTCATCATTTATTCGTTTTTTATATTTCACCAATCAATTGGCACTGGCCCTTTTGAAAAATTTTGTCTCCACACAGAGTTTCCATCTTGCCAGCCCAAAAATTCAGCATTTATTGTAGATGGCTCTTCAACACCTATTCGTCGATTGCTAATCATTTCGTATAAATCAAAAGCTATTCGTGAATTTGCCTATGAAATGTCATTCTCTCGTTTATGCTGTTATTTAGCATCCCAATCATAATATTTGTCTATTATTTTCAGAATGGTTTCATCAGGGACTAAGCCATCGTCCTTGCTTTTTTCTTCTTCGACCCATTTTAAAAACTTTTTATATATGATGGGACGCATTCTTTCTTGTGGAGGAAATTTCACAGACTCCTGTTTTAATGCTTCTCCATTAGGCAGAGTAACGTATTGGTAAACAGAAAATTCAAAATCTCTTATCCTCAAATGTCGATTATTCCTGCTGACAAAAATTGTGTCAGATCTTTGCAATAACGGGAAAACCATATTGGTGTCTTCAAATTTTATATCTCTGTATGGTGGGACTGTTTGAGAGGCAGTAATATGCCTTGTCGAAGTAACGCTGTCAACTATTATCTGCCTGTGGCGTACACTCAATTCTTTTTGTGGAGGGTCAATCACATGAAAATAAATTGTGTCACGAAAAGGGAACAGACCTCTATCTTTATCTCGCACAATTTTTATGCCTAACACATACGAATTGTTCTCGATAACTAAGCGGTTTTTCCCATAAAAGTTAACGGTTAACCTCCTTGCTCTATTGTCACTAAAGTAGAATTCATATGGGAAAAAGCCATAGAAAGCATAAAATGTCTCGCTATAACTGTCTACGGTATCATGGGATTGAGCACTCAACCTAATAAGCCCTAAAGTGCTTAACAGCATTATAACAGCTACTGAGATTCTGAAAAAGCCGTTATTATTTTTTATACCAATCATCGTTAAACCCTCCATATTGAAAATTATCTTTTTGTTTGATTCAATCATTTTTGTTTTAGGCAAACATAATACTGTATATTAAATCTACAGGAATTGTGTCTTCTCCGAAAACCATATAATATTTATAATGTCCATAACCAATAGGGCTTAAATGAACACGCCGAACAGCGCTCACTATTCCATAAAATCGGCTTTTATTAAAGTTTTGGCCACACTTTTCATTATCAATGAAAATACAATATTTTTCATTGTTCTTGACCCCAAAAAAACTTAATACACTGCTATATTGTTTCACACTGTCAATATCTAATTTCAATTCTGCTGTATCTTTTTCGTAAAAGGTACGAGGCGATCCAGCATATTCTTTTAATAATTTCGGGGTACAAGAGGACTGTGCTAACATATAGACGATTACAATATATGGTAATGATTTCATTTCAATACACTTTCTTTTTCTTTATCGTTAATGTAAAAAATTCCAGTATTTTTGTCAACTGAAATATCCGGCTCAACAAATCTGGGATCTGCCTGCTTGGAGAAGTGGTCATATTTAATATTTTAACGCAGATTTATTTTTTTCTGTATTAATGGTTGTTCAAAAATATGAGTGGATATTTTGGCATTTAAGACATTTTCTAAAGTTTTCAATCTATCTAAAGGAGAATACTTTAATTCTTTTAAAATTTTATCAATAGACACAAAAACCATACTATCATGCCAATCATACACCGTAATAACGCCTTTGTAAATTACAATAATATACGTCCTTCCATGTGATATTCTTCTATTACATGCTGAATAAAGCCCAAAGTTCAAATCAAAATCATGATTATCCTTTTTCCAATATTTTCCAGTCTTTAAATCACGAATCCAAAAACGTTGATTTTGTGGAGTTGCTAAAAATTCAGCTCCATCAGAAATAATCAAACAAGTTGTGTCACCTGTGACTGGCTCTACATCTTTATAAGTTAAAGGATAAGAGTGGCTATATTCCAATGATGAAATAATATCAAAAATTTCAAGCGTTTCTTTGGTTGCTGCTTCAAAATAAAAGTTGCACGCAACTGTAAATAGTAAAACAAAAAATAATTTCATCTTGATGCCTTATTATTTCGTTTTTTCAAATCATCTATAGCTTTCTTCTCACTATTGAGAGCTTTAGTCTCGGCTTCTTCCTCTGACACGAAACCACTATTGGCCTTTTTGTTTGTCCCGTGCTCACCCTCATGTGCTGCTACAGTACCAATTATATCCGATGTTGAAAAGCCAGAATCTCTGTAAAATTCTTCATTTTGCATGTTGTCTTTTATAACTTTCTCATAAATTACAATAACCACTTCTTTAAAATCTTGAGCCTTTGCGTTGTCATCAAATGTGTAATCTGAATAAGTCTCTCCTGCGGTAATTTCGCCCATTCTATTACTAGTAGAAGTCCTATCGATAAGCAGGGTGATTGGATAGTCAGTTTTCATCATTCGGGATAAAATTTTCTTTCCTTGTTTGGTTCTCATCATAGCGCCTCCAATTTTAGCAATACTTGGGGTGGCATTTGATGTCCATCCTCTTTTCTTATCAAAAAACACAGGGTTTCCATCAATACCCTTTAAATACATTCCATTTTTATCTCCGAATTTTATTGGGTTGGCTGCGCACCAGAGGTAAGGACTGACACCGCTGTATTTTTCAGCAAGGGGGTCTTGGGATGTTGTCCGGCCGATCATAGAGTCGTAGAAGCGGGCGTGGCTGTCGTAGAGGTCGAGAGAGTTCTCGCCAGACCAAATATTGCCTATTGAAGACAGCAAAGCGAAAAAGGCAACAAGGTAAAAAATAGATATTTTCTGCAGCCTCATAAAGTTACTTATTTTTTGCTAAATTAAGTAATCTTTTGAATACGTAAAACAAATAAGATATGTTACACAACATATCTGCGTTGTTTTTGGCAATCCCCTCTTAGCCAGCACAAATATAAAACAATGCCGTGACCAATAGCCATTTTCCGGTGACGTAAAAGCGGAACGGCATTCCGGACGTTCGAACGTCCGGAATGCCGTTTTTTTGGCTCACTTTTCAGCGTGCTATTTTCTGAATCGTTTAGATTGCCTGCTCCACCGCCCAGGTGAAGGCTCGCAGTCCAAGCTGCGGGCTTGCCGCGTCGATGTCGCGCAGACGGACGAGCAACGTGTCCACCTTGCTGTCGTCAATCACGGTGAGCAACGCCCCGTTGAGCGTTGGCCACGCATGGCTGCCGAGGTGTGGCTCTCCGCCGCGCTGTCCAGCCCCGACGAGCGACGGCCATCCGGTGAATCCTTTGATGTCGAGTTCGCGCATCGCTGTCAGCACGTCGTCTTCGTGCGCTTGGTTGTATGCTATAAATACTGCTTTCATTGTCTTATTTCTTTAACGTTTTCAACTCTTTTTTGCGTGCACGCTTGATGCCGATGCGGGCAAACACGCTATAGAGCGTCGGGATAATGATGAGGGTGATGAGTGTGGAGAACGACAATCCCCATGCCACCGACATACCGAGGGCGCGCCACATCTCGGAACCTTCGCCCTTGCCCACTGCCATAGGAATCATACCGATGACGGTGGTGAGGGTGGTCATAAGAATCGGGCGCAGACGCGAGCGTCCGGAAATCACGATGGCGTTGACGAGACCGAGGCCGCGCTCACGGCAGAGCATGATATAGTCGATAAGCACAATACCGTTGTTGACCACAATACCGATAAGCATCAGCAAGCCGAGCATCGCCATGATGCTGAGCGGTGTGCCTGTGACAAAGAGTCCCATCAGCACGCCGGTCAACGCAAACGGGATTGAGAACATGATGACAAACGGATAGGTCAACGACTCAAACTGCGATGCCATGATGATGAACACGAGTACGATGATCAATGCCATGAGCATTATCATATCGGTGAATGTGTCCTGCTGGTCTTCAAACGTTCCGCCGAACTGCCATGTGAAGTCGGCAGGCATGTCTATCTCGCCCATCGCCTTGTTGGCTGCCTTGACCACATCAGAGAGAGCGTAGCCTTTGGCCACGATGCATTTCACCGTGATTACGCGCTCGCGGTCGCGACGCTCGATGGTTGGCGGTGTCTGCGACTCGACCACCTTGCCAAGGTCGCGTATTTTGATGCCCTTGCCTTGACTGTTGTAGATGGTTATGTTCTCGATGTCCTCAACCGACTGGCGGAACTTCTTGTCGTAGCGCACACGGATTTTATATTCGTCGCCGTCCTCGCGATAGTTTGTCAGCGCGCTGCCTGTCACGCGGTTGCGGAGATAGGAAGCGGCTGTCTGCATGTTAAGTCCGTTGAGGGCGAGCTTCTGGCGGTCGAAGTCGACGCGGTATTCGGGAGTATACTCGTCGCGGCTGATGCTCACCTGCGAGCAGCAGTCCTCGCTGAGCATCTTTGTCGACACGTCGGAGGCAATGCGGTCGGACGTAGTGAAGTCGTAGCCATAGATTTCAATCTCCACCGCCGCCTCGCCGCCGATTCCACCGCCACCGCCGCCGGCGGCAACGTTGAACGTGCGGATTTCAGGATACTGGTTCAGGTCGTGGCGGATAGCATCGCATATCTCGCTGAGCGACCGCTCGCGCTCCGTCGAGCGCACGGTGCTGATGTTGTATTGCAGGATGTTGTTGCCGTTGTCCTGCATACTGCCGAAGATGTTGTCCTCGCCGGCCTGTCCCTCTGAGAAACTTACCGTAGTCACCTCCGGACAGTTGCTTTTCAGCTGCTCATAGATGCGGAAACCAAGAGCGCGCGTCGTTTCCTGACGCGTGCCGGCGGGCAGCTTCACGGTGATGCCGATTCGCGAGTTGTCCTGCTGCGGGAAGAACTCCGTCTTTATCTGCGGCATCAGCACCACTATCGACGCGACAAACAAGCCTACGATGATGGCAAGCGTTGCCCAGCGGTGGCGCAAGGCTGTGCGGAGAAGCGCGGCATAGCCGTCGGTCACCTTTTTCAGGAATGCATCAAACGGGTTTGACACCATTTTCTGGAACAGGTTGTATTTCTTGTCAAGACGCAGCATCAACGAGCAGAGGGTCGGCGTCAGCGTAATGGCGCCGATGGTCGATACCGACAGGATGATTGTCACCATCCATCCCAACTGCTTGAACATGATTCCTGCCATACCGCTGATCATGGTCAGCGGCAGGAACACGGCAATGGTGGTGAGCGTGGAGGCGATTACGGAGATTGCAACCTCGTTGGTGGCAAACATCGCCGCCTGGCGCGGACGGCTGCCGCGCTCGATGTGGGTGGTGATGTTCTCAAGCACCACAATGGCGTTGTCGACCACCATACCTATGGCTATCGAGAGCGCACTCATCGAGATGATGTTCATCGTGTTGCCGGTGGCAAGCAGATAGATGAGCGCCGAAAGCAGCGAGATCGGGATTGTGAGTACAATCACAAACGTGGCGCGCCAGCGTCCGAGGAACAGCAGCACCACAAAGCTGACAATGAGCATCGTGATGAGGATGGTGTGCTTCAGCGATTCTATCGTGTTGATGATATAGTCGGACGTGTCGACAATCAAGCCGATATGCACATCGCTCGGAAGGTTTTTCGCTATCTGTGTCAGACGGGCTTTAACAGCCTTGGAAATCTCGACAGAGTTGGCTCCCGACTGCTTCTGAACGATAATCATGCCGCCAAGTTCGCCGTTGGTATACGCCTCCTGGGCGCGCTCCTGCGGCGCGTCGTCGATATGCGCCACGTCGCGCAGATAGACCGGCGTTCCGCTGTAGGTGCCCACCACGAGGTCGAGCATCTCGTTGACGTCGGCAAACTCTTTCTGCACACGCATTGAGTAGACATTCGAGCCGATATCGATTGTGCCCGCCGGCACATTGAGATTCTCGGCGGCAAGCACTTGGCTTATCTGCTCTATCGAAATGCCATAGGCATCGAGTTTGTAAGGGTCGCAAAGCACCTGTATCTCACGGTCGGGGATACCGGAAATCGAGACCGAGCCAACGCCCGACACGCGTGCCAGCGGCGTTGCCACCTGGTCGTCGAGAATCTTATACAATCCCGTCATGCTCTCCTTTGCCGACACGGAAAGGATGAGGATAGGGATGTCGTCGGTGCCGAACTTGAACAGAATAGGCTTCTGCGCTCCGTCGGGGAGCGTGGTGACGCGGTCGAGCTTGTCGCGCACGTCGTTGGTTGCCACATCGATGTCGATGCCGTATTCAAACGTCAGCGTGATGATGGAGATGTTTTCCTTCGACTGCGACGTGATGTGCTTCAAGTCGCTCACGCCGTTAAGCATATTTTCCAGCGGACGCGTGACATTGGTTTCTATGTCCTCCGCGCTCGCACCTGAATAGGTGGTCATCACCATGATGGAGTTGGTCTCGATGTCGGGATAGAGGTCGATGCTCAACCGCGTCAACGAGAACAGTCCGAAGATGGCGATGCCGAGGAAAATCAGGATTGTTGTGATTGGCCGCTTGACGGCTGTCTGATATATACTCATAGGGCAATCCTTTTGTTATTTCTTCACAATCTTCACTTTGGCGCCGTTTTTCAGACGCGACTGCCCAGCCACGACAACCGTTTCGCCGGGATTCACTCCGCTGAGGATTTCATATTCGGTGTCGAGACGCTGTCCAAGCTCCACTTTGCGGTACTCTGCCTTGTCGCCCTTGACAACATACACATAGCGGTCGCCCGAGCCTACAAGTTTCTGCACGGCGCGGTCGGGCACCACAACGTGCTTGGCGCGTCCGTGATTGATAGTGACACGGGCATACATTCCCGGGCGCACACGCTCGTCGGCATTGGCAATCAGAAGCTCGACGGTGAATGTGCGGGTCGACGGGTCAATGGTCGGATAAATGATATTGACCTTGCCGGTAAACACCTCGTCGCCGTAGACATCGAGGGTGAAGTCTACGTTCATGCCTTTCTTTATCTTGGTGAAGAGCGACTCCGAGACGTTGACCTTCATCTTGACTGGGCGGATTTTCTCCACCACAAAAATCGGGCTGGCGCCGCTGTACATGTCGCCGCTGTCGTAGTTGCGCTGCGACACGACGCCGCTGATAGGACTGATGAGACGCGTGTTCTCGGCAAGGTTCTCATAGTTGCGGCGCGAGATGTCGTATGCCATCTTTTTGGCGTCCCATTCCGACTTTGAGCATCCGCCGATTTTAAACAGCTCGTCCACACGCTTGAACTCAAGATGGTTGTTTTCCATCTGCAGGCGCACCTGGTCGAGGTTTGCAGGATCCATATCGGCAAGTTGCTGTCCTGCCGACACGTGCTGTCCCACCTCCACATACACCTTGCGTATGCGCATAGGCGACTGCGGGGCGATGTTGTTTGTCACGTCGGCTTCCACGGTGCCTGTGAACGAATTGACCTGGTCCACCTCGCGGTAGTCTGTTTTTGCCACCTCCACATTCATTGTGTCGTCGGCTCTCTTTTCCTCTTTGGCTTTGTCGCCGCCGGAGCATGCCGTAGCGGCGATGGCGACAGCCATTGTCATGGCAATCTTGTTGAGTGTCTTGATATTCATTGGGGTTCTGTTTTATTTTTCGTAAGTGTATTCCGTGCCGAGAGTCTCGTCAAGCTGCGCCTGCGCCACAAGATATGAATAGACCGCCTGGCTGCGGTTGAGTTGCGACTGTGTGAGCGCCAGCTGCGAGTCGTTGACCTCGAGCAGCGTGCCGGCGCCGGTGTCGTAGCGCTTCACGGCGATGTCGTAGCCCTTGCGCGCCTGGTCGACACTTTTGCATGCCGACTCATACTGGCGTATGCCTGTGCGCATCTTGTCGACGCTCTGGCGCACGCCCACCATCAGGTTGCGCTCGGTGTCGAGGCGCGTGAGGGCAAGTTGGTCAATCTGCACTTTTGTCTGCTTCAACGAGTTGTAGCGGCGTCCGCCGGAAAAAATCGGGATGTTGAGCGACAGTCCGAGCGTTGAATACGGATTCCAACGATAGTCCTTGAAGCGGAAATCGTTTGCCATCGCGTTCCATTGGTATGCGAACGACAAGTTGAGCGTCGGATAATAAGCGGACTTCGCCACGTCGCGCGACTTGAGCAGCTGCCGCTGCTGCAGGTCGATTTGCCGCAACGATGAGTTTTGGGCAAGCATCGTGGTGTCTACCTTCATATAGCCGTCATAAAGGCGGTCGGTATAGTCGTTGAGCGACCCCGTGCAATCGATGCTCATGTCGAGATCGACGCCGATGAGTGCTTTCAACCGCCATTTGGCAAGCACAATGGAATTTTCGGCGTCAAACAGACTTGGCTCCACATTTTTCACCGCGACGTCGGCGCGGATAAGGTCGTATTCCGACGACAGTCCCTGCTGGTATTTCTGGTTGATGTCGTCATATTTCTTCTTTGCGTTGTCATAGTTTTCCTTGAGTGCGTCGCGGCTTGCCTCGGCGAACATCACGGCATAGTATGCCTGCTTCACCTGCGACACCATGGAGATGCGCGACTGTCGCGACTTTTCCACCGCAAGCTCAACATCGTCGGCAGAGATGCTCAGCTGTTTCCACAGTTGGGCGTTGACAAGTGGCAACGAGAGCGCGAAGCCTGCCGACCACGTATTGTCCATACCCACCTTGATGCCGTCGCGCATCGCCGACGCGGCTTCCGTGCCTTCCGCTCCCTCCGTGCCTTCCGAAGAGCCGCCACCGAATCCTTTCATGTCGCCCATATACATCACTTGCTTCTTCAACGTGCGGTTGTAGCCGGCTGAGAAGTCGAGGGTTGGCATAAGGCTGGCGAGCGTGCCTTTCTTGGCATACTCCTGCTTGGTGATTTCACTGTCGGCAACCTTCACCGTCGGGTTGTCGGATAGGGCTATACGCACAGCGTCGTCAAGGGTCAGCGTGGTGGTCTGAGCCACGGCTGTCGACGCCAGAGCCACTGACGCCGCCATTAGGATTGTCTTGATTGAGTTGGGTCTCATCGCGAGTATAAAATAGTTTAGTAGATAAACAAAAAAAGGAACCGACTTTTCTGTCGATTCCTCTGGGTGGGTGTTGACGGATTCGAACCGCCGACCCTCTGCTTGTAAGGCAGATGCTCTGAACCAGCTGAGCTAAACACCCGTTTGTTTCCGAAAGCGTTGCAAAGGTACAACTATTTTTTGAATCCACAAATTTTCCGGCAACTTTTTTTTCGAAAAATTCGTTTTTCCTCCATTTTCGCCATTTTCCCGCTTCCAATCGACAATTTTGGCACAAATATATAGCATAGGGGCATATCTACAAATGATATATATCATATACTCCGTCTCTGTTCGCATATTTATCACTATTTCACGAAAATCGAAAATTACTCGCAGGATTCTTTGTAGTTGAAAGGCGACATTCACCGAGAAAAAAACCGCCGAAGTGCGGTTTAATATGTTAGCACGGGGTTGGCTCGCCTACCCCGTGACACCGGTGGCACGCGCAACTACCGCCGAAGTGCGGTTGTAGAAACGCCGAGAACCATCGCCACGCCGAACATCGTCTCGGAGCGACGGGACTCTTCCGTAACCCGGTACGCGGAGCGAAACGGATGCGTGCCGGAGGTTCGCCACTACGCATGCCCATGTCAGCGGCGCTCTCGCGGTCGGATACTGATTTTAACCGTGTTCTGCTACTCATCAAATTCATTCTCTCCTTAAAAATTTCGCAGCAAAAAATCGGAGACACATCGCCGCATCCCCGATTCAATCAGTCTTCTCAACCATCCTGTTTTGATGTCGCACATTTGAACCGACAAAACTTCTTCTTTTTTTAGACACCATTTTATAGAACCTCTTCAACGTTGGTTCCAAGCAGGAAATCCATGAGCCCTATAATCAAGACGCCGTATTCATTATAATATGGTGCTATATCCTCACGCACTATTATTATTTTTTTAAATGAGTCATTTATTCGCTTGAGTGACGCCATTTCTTGCTGGCGCTTTTCCTCATCGGGCAACGCAAAAGCAGACTGGATGTAATAGCGTTTGTCTCCCTTATTGGCAACAAAATCCACTTCCAAGAGTTTCCTTTCCAAGGCTGTTCGAGCCTCAACAATACCAACGTCGACACTATATCCACGACTTCTCAATTCATTATAAATAACATTCTCCATTATATGTGTTTCTTCCACTTGACGGAAATTTAGCAAAGCATTGCGTAAACCGACATCTTGAAAATAGTACTTTGACAATGTTCCTATGTATTTGCGCCCCTTAATATCATACCTCATAGACTTCTCAATGATGAAGGCATCCTCCATATAAGAAAGATAGTTGGCAATGGTATGAGGAGCAACAGTCTCTTTCTTGACCGACTTGAAGGTGTTGGCAATTTTGTTGGGATTGCATGGCGAACCTATTCCTGACGCCATAACGTTCATAAGTTCGGTAAAAGCTTCCACATTGACAACATTGTTTCGCTCAACGACATCTCTCAAATAAAGAGTCATGTTCAGTCTTGTAAGATATTCAGCTCTTTTAGAGTTATCGTTCAGCGATGCTAAATACGGAAGTCCACCATAAGTATAGTAACGCTTCCAAAGAGCATATTTATCGCCTCCTTCAGCAGCATACAATTCCGCAAAAGATAGTGGGTATATGTGAATTTCGATACCACGTCCACGGAATTCTGTAGCCACATCTTTTGAAAGAAAACGAGAGTTGCTACCTGTAACATAGACATCCACATTGTCTATGTGCATGAAACTGTTCAGAACATCGACAAAGCGGTCGAGCAACTGCACTTCGTCAATTATCAAGTAGTATTGCTCTTTATCTTTGATATGTGCTTTAACGTAGGCAAGCATCTTGAATGGGTCTCGCAATTCTTCATTACTTATATCATCCAGTGCTATCTCTATAATATGTTTCTCATCAGTTCCTGTTTCCACCAAGTGTTGATGAAAAAGGTTGAACAACAAGAAAGATTTGCCACAGCGTCTTATTCCTGTTACAATCTTTATCAAAGATGTGTGCTTCCACCCTATTAGTTCATTGATGTATTTATCACGTCTTATTATCATAGCATTTAACAAATATGTCATTAGTGACAATTTTGTTAAATGCAAATGTAGACATTATAAATTAAACTTCCAACACAATCACATTTAATAAAACTGTCATTAATG
>UMHI01069515.1_pt1 | contig 25566 bp, 18 predicted proteins | sample 1965481 | NCBI WGS metagenome assembly UMHI01 (sample SAMEA4836093, study PRJEB28245) | human gut metagenome | biome: gut microbiome; material: fecal sample | place: Denmark | collected 2008 | reverse complement strand
AGGTATGGTGCGATGCCGAGACACCGACGACGAGAAGTTTCTCAATCTCGCCTTTGAAACCCGGGCTGACTTTCTCTTTACAAAGGATAAAACCGTCCTGCGCGCCGGCCGCAAGCTTGTCTCACTGGGCACAAAAACAATGAAGCCCGCTGAATTCAACGGACTTCACCTTGCATCAGAACTGTCTTAGGACTGCGGCAGCGTGTCCTTGCAGTCACCGCCGCGGCGCACGGCTTCGATAAATTTTTGAATCTTGTCGTGATCCTTGATGCCGCGGGCCGTTTCAACGCCGCTTGCAGCATCCACCGCCCACGGACGCATAGTGCGGATCGCCTGACTGACATTCTGTTCTTTGAGACCGCCGGCCACAATCAGAGGCTTGCGAATCTGATCGCGGATCTTACCCACTCCTTCCCAATCGAACGACTGTCCGCAGCCGCCGTACTCCGGCGTTGCGGCGTCGGCCAACAGGGCCACGGCCATCGGGTATTCATCCTGAGCCTTGAGAAGATCCTCTGGGCTCTTGACCGCCACAGCCTTGACGTAGGGCACATGGAACTGGTCGCAGAACGCGCGCGATTCGTTGCCGTGGAACTGCAGCACACAGTCCGGGAACATCGCGAGGTGTTCACGCACCTCTTCGCTCGTCGGATTCACAAAAACAAGCACCTTGGTGACGGAAGACGGCACCAGACTCAGCAGGCACATGAGTCGGGACGGCGTGACGTACCGGGAACTGCCCGGATAGCACACAAAGCCCACCGCATCGGCACCCGATTGAACGGCGGTCAATACATCGTCTTCCAGCGTGAGCCCGCACAATTTAATGCGGACACGGTTCGTATCATCTGCGGCAGTATTTGAAAACAGCATTTTGTCTTTCTTTTTTATTGCTGATAAAAGTAGCTCGCCCAAGAGGCATTCGAGCATGGGCGAATGGTACCGATTCGGCGGCTGCCTTGCATAGGCAGGACATCTTAGTTGGGAGGAAATTCAAATTCGGCAGAACTCGGAAAGGTCATTGCGCCACAACAGCCGCCACAGCCAGCCCCAGGAAAATGAGTGCCGAAGCTTTGTTCAAAACAAACTGAACCCGAGGTGATCGAATCGTATCGGAAAGCACCCCGGCAAAAAGCGCGCAGCCTGCCATCACCACAAAGGCGCACAGCGTAAAGACAGCGCCAAGAAGTCCCATTTCGGAGGCCATCTGCCAGCCCGTCGCTCCTTTGCTCGCAAACTGCGGGAAAAAGGCCAGAAAGAAGATCTGCACCTTGGGGTTGGTGACGTTCATGATGACGCCGCGACGCAGCAATACAGCGAGACTGATGCGTTCTGCCTGCGTTTGACCGACGGACACGGGAGCGTGCCAGGCGCCCCAGGCAAGATACACAAGGTACGCAGCGCCCGCAAGACGAATGGTCCAGAAAAGCCATGGGCTGGCTGCGACTACCGCCGCAAGGCCCGCAGCGGCCGCCGCCGTCTGAATGAGGCAGCCGATCATGAGTCCGACGACCACCGCCAGCCCAGCGCGTGCGCCCGACTGTGCCGACTGAGCCAGCACATAGAGAATGTCAGGACCGGGAGCGGCAGCAAGCACCAGGCTTGCAGCGGCAAACGAAAGCAGTACGGCAGCGTCCATCTTTGTCAAGCTTGAGCGTTAAAAAAGGCCCGGTGGATTTGCGTTCTCCAGCAGGCCTTTTTGTCAAACGTGAGTCTAATTAACCCACCCAAACGCGCGCGTTTTCAAACATGCGCATCCAAGGCGAGAAGGCGCCCATTTCACGCGGATGCCAGGACAGTTGCACCGTGCGGTGGCTGCGTTCCGGATGCGGCATCATGATCGTGAAGCGACCGTCGGGTGTGGTCACGGAGGTCACGCCGCCGATTGAGCCGTTGGGATTGAGCGGATAGCGTTCGGTGGGCTCACCGTTGCCGTCGACATAGCGCGCCGCAATCAAAGCGGTCTGTGCGTCTTCGGGACGATCCCACTGTACGCGACCTTCGCCATGGGAGTTCACGATCGGCATGCTGCTGCCGGCCATGCCGCGGAACAGAATCGAGGGGCTCTCCTCGATACGCAGCTGCACGCAGCGAGCTTCGAATTGTTCGGAACGGTTGCGTACGAACTGCGGCCAGGCTTGCGCCCCCGGAATCAGGCTCTTTAAGCGGCTCATCATCTGGCAGCCGTTGCAGATGCCCAAAGCAAAGGTATCCGTACGGTTGAAGAACGTCGAGAACATGTCCGAAAGCATGGCGTTGTGAAGGATGGTCTTGGACCAGCCGCCGCCGGCACCCAGCACGTCGCCGTAGGAGAAGCCGCCGCAGACGGCCAGGCCCACGAAGTCTTCAAGCGTGATGCGGCCGGTAAGCAGATCGGTCATGTGCACGTCATAGGCCTCAAAGCCCGCGCGAGTGAATGCCGCAGCCATTTCGGTCTGGGAGTTGACACCCTGTTCGCGCAACACGGCAAGCTTCGGACGTACACCTGTGGCAATGTAGGGAGCGGCAATGCGCTCTTCGTTGTCAAAGGTGGTCTTTACGAACAGTCCCTTGACGTCCTTGTCACACATCCAGTCGGTTTCGCTGTCGGCGCACGCCGGGTTATCGCGGTTGCGGGCGATGGCGTTGGAAACTTCGCACCAGACGCGCGTGAGGTCCGTGCGGGCTTCGCGCAAGATTTCCTTGCCGTGTTCAAGAACGACGAGCGCGTCCTCGTCGTTGAGCTCGCCCACAGTCTTAAACACTGCTTCCAGCCCTTCGGCCTTGACTTCGGCCATCACTTCGTCGAGACGATCTGCAGGTACCTGGATGAGCGCACCGAGTTCTTCGGCAAAGAGCCCTTCAAGAACATTGCCGCCCAGCATTTCGGCATTGAGAGTCACACCGCAGTGCGAGGCAAACATCATTTCCGCTGCCGTTGCGGCAAAGCCGCCGTCACTGCGGTCGTGATAGGAAAGGACGCAACCGGCAAGCGTGAGCTTACGAATCAGACGCACGAATTTGGCGAGCGTTTCGGGGCAGTCCACATCGGGAGCCGTGTCGCCGAAGCTCTGCACGCACTGCGCGAGAATAGAGGCGCCCATGCGGTTCTTTCCGAAACCGAGGTCGGCGGCAAGGAGCACACTCTTTACATCCTTACGGAGTTCCGGTGTGAGCGTCAGGCGCACGTTGCCAACAGGCGCTGCTGCCGAGACGATGAGCGATACCGGACTCGTCACACACTTGGCTTCTTCGCCGTCCTTCCAGGCGGTGCGCATTGAGCAGGAATCCTTGCCCACGGGAATCGAAATACCCAGCTTCTGGCAAATGACGCTCGCGGCTTCAACGGCGCTAAAGAGCTTGGCGTCTTCACCCGCAGCGCCGCAGGCGGCCATCCAGTTGGCCGAAAGCTTCACAAGCGAGAGATCAATGTCGGCGGCGGCAATGTTGGTGAGAGCCTCGCCCACAGCCATCCGGCTGGCGGCAGCAGCATCAATCACGGCCACCGGCGTACGTTCGCCCATTGCCATGGCTTCGCCCGCCTCCGACGTAAAGGAAACGCAGGTCACCGCGCAGTCGGCAACCGGCACCTGCCAGGGACCGACCATCTGATCGCGGCTTACGAGACCGCCCACGGAGCGATCGCCGATCGAAATCAGGAAGGATTTGTTGGCCACCGTCGGGTGCTTGAGCACGCGGTAAAGAGCTTCCTTGAGCGTCACGTCGGTCTTGAAACCGGACAGATCGGCCTTGACGCTCGTCACGTTACGGTGCATGCGCGGCGGCTTGCCGAGGAGCACTTCCATGGGCATCTGCACGGCGCGGTCTTCACCCTTGCGGCCTTCCACAATCAGTTCGCCGTCTTCGGAGATGGCGCCCAGCACAGCGTACGGGCAACGTTCGCGGCGGCAGAAGTCATCAAACTTTTCAAGCGACTCCGGAGCAATTGCGAGCGCATAGCGTTCCTGGCTTTCGTTACACCAGACTTCGAGCGGGCTCATGCCCTTTTCTTCAACCGGCACCTTGTCGAGAGACAGACGTGCGCCGTGCCCCGAGAGGTCGGCAAGTTCCGGCATAGCGTTCGAAAGACCGCCCGCACCGATGTCGTGAATGGCCAGAATCGGATTGTCCTTGCCGCACGACCAACAGCGGTCGATCACTTCCTGAGCGCGGCGCTCCATTTCGGGGTTGCCGCGCTGCACGCTGTCAAAGTCAAGCGCTTCAGCATTCGAACCCGAAGTCATGGAACTTGCGGCGCCGCCACCCAGACCGATGCGCATACCCGGGCCGCCGAGCACGATCAGGAGCGTGCCGGCAGGCAACTCGAGCTTCTTGGTTTGATCGTCGCGGATGTTGCCGATGCCGCCCGCAAGCATGATGGGCTTGTGGTAGCCGTAGCGGGTGTCGCCCACGCGCGCTTCGAAAGCGCGGAAGTAACCGAGAATGTTGGCGCGACCGAATTCATTGTTAAAGCTCGCGGCACCGATGGGGCCCTCGGTCATGATTGACAGAGGCGTAGCGATGCGCGAGGGAGCACCGTAAATCTTGTCTTTGCCGCAGTCGCAGTCGGCGGCGGTGTTCTTGTCGTTTTCCCATTCCTGAGCCTTGCCCGGCAGATGCAGAGCCGAGACAGTAAAGCCACACAGGCCCGCCTTCGGACGAGCGCCGCGACCCGTTGCACCTTCATCGCGAATTTCGCCGCCCGAACCCGTGGAAGCTCCCGGGAACGGAGAAATAGCGGTCGGATGGTTGTGGGTTTCGACCTTAAAGACAGTATGGGTCGGTTCCTTGATTTCTTCGTAATGAGAACCAAAGCGGTCTTCGGCCGACGGACGCGGATAAAGACGGTCGACCTCAGGGCCTTCGAAGACGGCAGCGTTGTCGGCATAAGCAATGATGGTGCCGCGGGGTGCCGCCTTGTGCGTTTCACGGATCATGCCAAACAGGGTCTTTTCCTGTTCGACGCCGTCAATCGTGAACTTGGCATTGAAGATCTTGTGGCGGCAGTGCTCGGAGTTGGCCTGCGCGAACATCATCAGTTCAACGTCCGTGGGATTGCGCTGTTGCTTGGTAAAAGCGTCAACGAGATAGTCAATTTCGTCGGCAGCCAGCGCAAGGCCCATTTCGACGTTGGCCGCTTCCAGCGCTTCCTTGCCGCCCGCAAGAATGTCAACGGTGCGCATTTCGCGGCCCTGAACGTCGGAAAAGAGCACGGCAGGATCGGCGTCGGCCGCAAGCACCGTCTCGGTCATGCGATCGTGCAGCAGAGCTGCAACGGCAGCCTGATCAACGTCGCCCTCGACCGAAAGCGTATAGAGCACGCCGCGCTCGACGCGGGCCACCGCATCGATGCCCGTGTTGTGCACGATGTCGGTTGCCTTTGAAGCCCAGGGGCTGATGGTGCCCAGACGCGGCACAACCAGGAACTGAAGATTGCCGGCCTTTTCATCTGCCGGATCCCCATAATCAAGAAGCGCGGCCAGACGCTGCGCTTCATCTTCGGTCAAATCTCTCGAGATATGCACAAAGTGCAGATAGCGGCCGGAGACGGCCTGCACGGCAGGACACACGCCGCGCAGCTGCTTGAGGAGACGCTCGGCGCGAAATTCGGACAACGCGCAAGAGCCGGGAATGCGAAGAACGGAGATCTGTGACATCTTGGAAATTCAACCGCTGAGATTGCAAAGAAAGCCCGCCGACTCGGTGCCGCACGGGCAATTGAATCTGTTAATTATAACGGTCCTATGGCCTTACCTGTTGGTCCGGAAATGATTTGCCAAGACTTTGGGAACCAGACAAGTACAATGCTTCGCAACACAAATCCCGACCCGGACGTTTAATCGCTTTTCAAAGGAATTTCGTCATGCCACGCATCACAGTTTCCGGCTCCATTGATCCCCTATTGAGCGTTGTACTCGACAAGGGCGAAAGCATCTTTGCCGAACGCAACGCCATGGTATCCATGGATTCCACGCTTGCTCTCACCGGACGAGCCAAAGGCGGCCTTTTTTCCGCGCTGTCTCGAAAGGTGCTCAACGACGAAAGCTTTTTTCAGCAAAAAATTGAAGCCGTCGACGGACCGGGTGAGGTTCTTCTCACTCCGACGCTTCCGGGCGACGTTGCCGTGCTACAGACGGGGGAGCGCCAGTACATGATTGCAGACGGAGCCTATCTGGCAAGCACCGAAGACGTGGAGCTCAATGCGAAGACTCAGGGCATCGGGCGCGCCCTTTTGGGCAACTCCGGCGGCTTTTTCGTGATCCGCACGGGTGGAACGGGCGAAGTGGCCGTAAGCGGCTTCGGTTCCATGCGTGCCATTGATCTTGACGGCAGCCGTTCGGTTTACGTCGACAACGGTCATCTGGTGGCATGGGATACGGAGCTCGATTACGAGCTTGCACTCAACACCGCCAAGCAGGGTTTCTTCGGAAAGATCTTCCACAGTCAAACTTCAGGCGAAGGCATCGTTCTGAAGTTCTCGGGCCAAGGGCGACTTTACGTCTGCTCGCGCAACCGCGGCGGATTCGTCGACTGGCTTTTTTCTCAGATGCCCCAAGAAAAGATGGTCAAAAACGAATAGTCGGTACCTCGGCGTACAATTGCGCATCCTTTCAGACACCGAGTTTTCATTACATCTACCATGGCACAGCAAATTCTCAATCTCGACGAACTCGCTTCGCTCGAACACCGCTATCAGTCCCAGCTTCCCGCCGCCGAACTCATGCGTCGCGCCGGCCTCGTGATTGCCGATCGAGTCTGCGAATCGCTCGAACCCGGCAAGCATGTCGTCGTCATCTGCGGCCCCGGCAACAACGGCGGCGACGGTTTTGCCGCCGCTCGACTGCTGCTTGATCGCGAATACCGCGTGACTGTTGCCCTGATCGGCTGCGACAAGCCCAAGACCGAAGATGCACTTGCCATGTACAACGCCTATGTGAACGCAGGCGGCACCGTGATCAGCGACCCTTACAACGCCGACAAGGCCGAAGTCGTGATCGATGCGCTTTTTGGAACGGGCATGAAAAAGCCGCTGGCAGGAGACTTCCAAGACGCCGCCATGTGGTTTAACGAACGTCAGGCTTTGCATATCAGCGTTGACATCCCCTCCGGTCTGGACCCGATGACCGGCCGCTGGGTGGGCGGAGTCAAGGGCTGCATGGCCGACATCACGCTTGCCATGCTCGCTCCGAAGGCAGGTTGCTTCATGTGCGAAGGCGCCGATGCCGCCGGTGTCGTCGAAGTGAACGAACTCGGCGTTTCCGTTCCCCTTTCCACGATCGGTCTCGTCGAACCCGACGACTTCCGTCACGTGCTCGAGGAACGCAGCCGCAACAGTCACAAGGGAAACTACGGTCACGTGGCTGTAGTGGGCGGCGAAACCGGCACGATCGGCGCGGCCGTTCTTGCGGCCCGTGCGGCAATCGTGACGGGCGCAGGCCGCGTCACGGTCGAATTCATGAGCGACAAGGCCCCGGCTTTCGACACGATCTATCCGGAACTCATGGTCGCCGACGGCGAAATTGATCTCACGAAGACCTCCTGCAATGTCGTGGGCTGCGGCATGGGCTTTTCCGACAAAGCCCGCAAGCGTCTGGCCGATGCCATCGCTGCTCCGGTACCGTTGATTCTTGATGCCGATGCACTTCGCATGATTGCCGACGACATGTCGCTTCAGGATGCGCTGCTTGCCCGCAAAGCTCACACGGTCATCACTCCGCATCCGGGCGAAGCTGCCGCCATCATCCGAAGCACCGTTGAAAAGGTTCAGGCCGACCGCATCGGAGCTGCCCGAGAGCTCGCCGTTCAGACCGGTGCCATTTCGATTTTGAAAGGCGCCGGCAGCGTCATCACCCTGCGCAGCTCGCGCACCTGGATCAATCCCACGGGCAACGCCATGCTCGCCACCGCCGGTTCGGGCGATGTGCTGAGCGGCATGCTCGGTGCCTTCTTTGCGCAAGGCTACGACCTCGTAAGCGCGACGCTTGCCGCCGTTTATCTGCACGGCAAGGCAAGTGAAGAGTACGCCGCGGGCTTTACCGCCAGCGACATTGCGCCGGCTGCCGCCGCAATGCTCAACACAATGCGCCTGAGCCGCCCGGAACCCGAAGCATAATCGCCTCTGATCCGTGGATTTGATTGAACGCCGCAGATGCCATCGTCTGCGGCGTTTGATTTCTTGGATGACCCATCAAGTCAGCGGAATCTCCTTTTGGGTTCGCAAAATCTAGTAGATACCCGAGACCTTTTGGGTACAATTTCCTTCCGACGCGTTGCCGCGTTTCCTTTTTGCGCTCTCAAAGAGCGCAAGGCGGCATTTTGAAGCCCATAGTATCCGCGCCGGCTGTTCACGCGAACGGTTCAAAGAAGCAGAGCAACGCGAAAAATTAATTCAAGGAAGGAAAGGACATGTCCAAGAAAAAACTTCTGACCGTGCTCGCAGGTCTCGCCTCTTTGTGCCTCGGCGTTAACGCTGCCGAACTCAACGCCTACTCCGTGATGCCGGAGAAGTACGCTTCGCGCATCTTCGCCGAATTCACCAAGGACACGGGCATCAAGGTGAACTTCCTTCGCTTTTCCACTGGTGAGGCACTGGCTCGTCTGACCGCAGAAAAGGGCAACCCGCAGGTCGACATCATGATGGGCGGTCCTGCCGACATGTATGCCGCCGCCAGCAAGGAAGGCATCTTCGAAGCCTATCGTCCGACCGACTCCGACGCGATCGACGCCTCCTTGCGCGATCCCAACAACTACTGGACCGGCATCGGCGTCATTCCGCTGTGCTTCCTCACCAACACCAAGTTCCTGAAGAAGAACAACATGGAACCGCCGAAGAAGTGGGCCGACCTTCTTGATCCGCGCTACAAGAAGAATCTGCAAATGGCCGATGCCCGTACGTCCGGCACCGCCACCGAACGCATCTTCTCGCTCGTGAAGATCATGGGTGAAGACGAAGCCTTCAAGTTCCAGAAGCAACTCAACGGCAACATCCAGATGTACACCAAGAGCGGTGCGGGCGGCGCCATGCCGATTGCGACCGGTCAGTGCGCTTCAGGCATCTTCTACATTGTCGACGCTTTGGACATCCAGCAGCAGGGTTATCCGGTCGTGATTACCTATCCTGAAGACGGCGTGAGCTACGGCATTGAAGCCACGGGCGTCATCAAGGGTGGCAAGAACAACGCCGAAGCCAAGAAGTTCGTCGACTGGGCCGCTTCCAAGAAGTTTGCCGAATTCATCGTCGCCAACAAGATCAATTACGTTCCGACCCGCAATGACGTGAAGACGGACAATCCCATTCTCGATCTCACCAAGATCAAGATGATTCCGACCGACGTCACCTGGAAGGGCGAAAAGCGCAAGGAATACACCCAGCGCTGGATCAACGAAGTCATCAAGTAAAACTTCGCCTCACGCGAACGCCGTCCGGCAAGGTTTTTAACGGCGGCGCTCGCCGGCAATACTTATTTTTTCATCGGCATTCGGAGGCTGACATTTGCTCGGCCTCCCTCTTCTCTTTTTTTTTCGAACCACTATGACGACCTCTTCCGGTGCATCGGGACGAGACGCCACGACACGTCTCACCGTGGCGATGCTGTGGCTTTTGATCGGCGTCTTCGTGCTTTATCCGCTCTGCCGGCTTCTTGCCATGACCTTCTGGGGCGAGAGCGGTTTTACCTTTGAAAATCTCAAGCCCTTCGTCTCAAGCTGGTACGACCAGCAGGCAGCTGTCAACAGTATCCTGCTTGGCTTTTCCGTAGGCCTGGCCGGTACCGTTCTGGGCTTTATCTTCGCCTTTGCCGTCACGCGTCTGCGCATGCCCGCTTGGGTGAAATTCATCATCAGCGCAATCACGATCCTGCCTCTGATTTCTCCTCCCTTTACAAGCAGTATCGCGCTCACGCTTCTCTTGGGTCCCAACGGCATGATCCTCACGCTTTTGGGCATCGAGGACTTCAACTTCTACGGCTTCTGGGGCACCTTCATTTCCGAAACGCTTACCTTTTTCCCGGTGGCGTTCATGACGCTCTCGACCATTCTCTCGCGCATCGATCCGAACCTGGAAGACGCTGCCTATTCTCTGGGCGCTTCGAGTCTTACGGTTTTTCGTACGGTCACGATGCCGCTTGCCGTTCCCGGCATCGCCAACGCGTTTCTTCTCGTTTTCTCCTGTTCGCTCGCCGACTTTGCAACACCTCAGGTCTTGGGCGGACACTCCTTCCCGGTGCTCCCGACACAGGCTTATCTGCAGATTACCGGCATGTACGACTTTAAGGGCGGCGCAGCGCTTTCTTTCATGCTGCTCATTCCGGCTCTCGCCGTATACCTGCTGCAGCACTACTGGGTAAGCCGCAAGAACTTCGTGACGGTGAGCGGTAAAGCCGGCGGACGCAGCTCGATTCACGGCCCGGGGCTGCTCGTGACGACCGTCATGGCCGTGGTCATCGCAGCCGTAATCGCCCTGATCATCGCTATCTACTCGGTCATCGTTCTGGGCAGTGTCGTCAAGGTGTGGGGCGTCGACAACTCGATTACCTTCGCCAACTACGAATACGTCATGACCCACGGCATGAAAGCCATCAAGGACACGCTGCTGATCGCCTGCATCGGTACGCCTTTGGGTGGTCTGCTTGCTGTTCTCGTGGGCTACGTGACGACTCGCCTGAAGGTGCGCGGTCACAAAACTCTGGAAACGGCCTCGCTTCTGAACTACACGCTGCCGGGCACCGTGGTCGGTATCGCCTACATCATCGCCTTCAACGACAAGCCGATCGTTCTAACCGGCACGATCTACATCCTGATTGCGGCATACGTCTTCCGTTATTCTTCGGCTGGCATCCGCAACGTCATCGCCGCGCTCTCCCAGATCGATCCCTCGATCGAAGAAGCTAGCCGGAGCCTGGGCGCCTCGTCCGTGAAAACCTTCACGTCGATCACGATCCCGCTCGTCCTGCCGGCCATCCTTTCGGGCATGAAGTATCTCTTCATCCACTCGATGACGGCCATCAGCGCCACGATCTTCCTCGTGTCGGTTCACTGGACTCTGATCACGACCCGCATTCTGGAATGCATGACCGAACTGCAGTTTGCGCAGGCCTGCGCCTTCTCGGTTGTGCTGATTCTTCTCGTCTTCCTGGCCTCCGGCGCCATGTCGCTGCTGGCCCGCGTACTGTGCCGCAACGGCGACACCATTGGAGCACGCTAAATGTCCGTTTCTCTCAGTCTTAAAAACATCTGCCGCCGTTTCATCAAGGACAACGAAGAGTTCCTGGCGGTCAACAACGTCAATCTGGACGTACAGCCCGGCGAATTTTTAACCTTCCTCGGCCCGTCGGGCTGCGGCAAAACCACGACGCTTCGCATGATCGCAGGTTTCGAAACCCCGAGCTCGGGCCAGATCCTCGTCGACGGCGTCGACATTACGAACGTTCCTGCCAACGAACGCGGGCTGGGCTTTGTGTTCCAGAACTACGCGCTTTTCCCGCACATGACGATTTTTGACAACGTCGCCTACGGTCTCAAAATCCGCGGCGAGTCAAAGGACACCATGGCAACCAAGGTTCGCGAAGCGCTCGCTCTCGTGGGGCTAACCAAGGCTGAACAGCGCTACCCGAGCCAGCTGTCGGGCGGCGAACAGCAGCGCGTGGCTTTGGCCCGCGTGCTCGTGCTGCGTCCGAAGCTTCTTCTGATGGACGAACCGCTCTCGAACCTCGACGCAAAGCTTCGTTTGCACATGCGAACGGAAATCCGCCGCATTCAACAAAAGCTCGGCATCACGTGCCTGTATGTCACGCACGATCAGAAAGAAGCTCTGACAATGTCGGACCGCATCATGGTGATGCACGGCGGCAAGATAGAACAAATCGGCACGCCTATGCAGCTCTACGAAGATCCGGCCACACCCTTTGTTGCCGACTTTATCGGTCAGGCCAACCTCCTCGAGGGCCGTCTGGAAGCCGTGCAAGCCGACGGCTACGGCATCATCTCCGTATCCGGTCAAAAACTGCGAGCCCGCATGGGTAAGCAAAATCCCCCGGCCGTGGGCGAAAACGCCTACCTCGTGGTGCGTCCGGAAAACCTGCACCTGCAGGCCGGATCCGAGAGTTTTACCGTGCAGATCGTCAACCGACTGTTCGAAGGCGATCGAATCGACTATCACGTGCAGATTCCGAACTCGAACCAGACCAAGCCCTACAGCATGTCTGTTCCGTTCCTGCCCGGCACTGGGCTTATTGATGTCGGCACCGAACTCAAGGCAACGTTTACGCCCGACGCCGGTGTAATCATCAAGCGCTAAAGAGCGCTACAGCCAACAAAAACGCCGTCGGTTCACCCCCGGCGGCTTTTTTGTCGGCTGCCTGTGTTTCTATATCTCAGAACATTTGTGGTTCTCAGGCGTTGAGCACAAAGAACTTTTCCACCATCCCCTCGTCGCTCACGCGCACGGCGTATCGATGCAATCGTGCCTGACGCAGCAGAGCCTGATCGATATCATCCTGCACCTTACGCGCTTGCTTTTGCAGATCGGCAAGGAACCCGTCGTGAATTTCCGTGAGTTCCTGAGCGTGCTTAGCAATAGCAGCAGCACGCGAAATTTCATGTTCACCGGCCGTTCTCATGTGCGAAGGATCGAGCTTGTCGTGCGCTACCTTCTGAGCGGCAGCAATGAGCGAGCGCACGTCCGTAAACTGGTTGACGTCGCCTGCGACCGCATTGGCGCAGCGTACTTCCTCTTCAAACGAATCGCCGATCGATACGCGCAACAGCGAACAAATGCGCATGAAGCGAACAGTCAGATCGCGCACGTACATATAGGCGATGGCGTGAACCAGGGCATCGTCGGCGTCCTCGAGATTGACGACTGAACCAGCTCTCTTTTCAATCGCTTCGTCGATGCGGTCGGCCTGCTCGTGCATATCCTTGGAAATCTCATCGATTTCGGCAAGATACTCGGACACCCGGTCGGCTTCAACTCCGCTTTTGACGGCCGCGACAACGGCTGAAAGGCTTGCGTAGCGCATCGTCCAGCTTGCGACCGTTTCATAGGCGACATGCTGCGGCAAATCGGCCAGGCGCTTTGCCACTTCCGCGTTTTCCTTTTCGAGTTCAGCGCGCAGTTCGTGCGGCATGCCCTTGGGATTGAAAGCGGCCCACAGGGCGGCCACAAGACCGAGTTTGGAACCTGCCAAAGACATCTTCATGGGGTTACCGAGCACTTCTCCCGTCTCGTCAATGGCTGTCACATGAGTGACGACGCCGGCCGACTTATCGTTGCGGAAAATGCCTTCCTTAAGTGCGGCTTCAAGCGCCGGCGCAAAGCTCACTGAGTAGATATGGCGCTCAAAGGCACTGCCCGGCACCCAGGCGAGCTGGCAGACGTGGCTAAAGAGCGCTTCGAGGCTACGGCGCGTCTCGTCGGTCGACTCGATTTCCATCCAGTGCTCGCGGTCAATCTTGAAGGCGCGCTGGATGAACACTTCGGGAGAAACAGCGTCTTCGCGCACGGTTGTAAGCGCGAGCATCGTCGGGCGACGAACGTTGACGGCGTCGAATTCCTGCACCTCCTGCGGCTTTTTCACCGCACCGCGCGCCGGATTTTCGTTGGGCACGGGACGACCGCTCTGAATATGCTTTGTCTTGGCAGTAGGTTTGCCGCCGCCCTCCTTACTCAGTCGGCGCAGGACAAATCCCAGCACCACGAGCGCGACGACCATTAAAAGAAGGAAAACACCTGATAGTTCTTGCTGCATCTTTGGCGATCCGAAAGAAAAGCTTTCTCGCTTGGATTGTAGTCCGTTCGGCACCCATGCCGCCTACTGCAAACGCCCGAGAAACATTGGATTTTGTGCGTATTAACGGGCGTTGCGCCGGAGCAATACGAACAACGGCCTTCTCGTTTTTGCTAAGTCTCTGAATCCCCTTCTTTTTTGTTTTCAAATTTACAAAGGCGCCCTGATACAATGCGACAAACAAAAAATCATCGGCCGCCTTTGAAGCTTGTCCCTTGCCCGCTTCGATTGAGACAGGCCCATTTAAGAACACTTTGGGAGACTTATTTTGCCCACCATTGCCAGCGGCTTTCGTCTTGCAAACAACGTCAAAATTCCGTGCATCGGCCTCGGAACCTGGCAGGTTCCCGACGACGAAAAACTGATTGAGCATATCCACGACGCCATCAATATCGGCTATCGTCACATCGATACCGCTTTTATCTACGGCAACGAGGCTGGCGTGGGCGAAGCCATTCGCACCTGCGGCGTTCCGCGTGAACAGATCTTCGTCACAACCAAGCTCTGGAACGCCGACCGCGGGTACGACGCCGCCATGCGCGCCTTTGACAACGCCCTTCAAAAGATGGATCTCTCCTACCTGGACATGTTCCTCATTCACTGGCCAGCCGCCAAGGGCGAACCGATGACCTGGCAGAGCATCAATTCCGGCACCTGGCGCGCCCTCGAAGACCTCTACGAGCAGGGTGTCGTGCGCGCCATCGGCGTAAGCAACTTCCTGTCGCATCACCTCGTGCCGCTGCTCGCGCGAGCCCGCATTGCACCGATGGTCAACCAGATCGAATTTCACCCCGGCTACCGTCAGGCAAGCACGTTCGACTTCTGTGCGAGCCGCAACATTCAGGTCGTTGCCTGGTCTCCTCTGGCACGCGGTGCCCTTGTGCGTAACCCGGTAATCCTTGAGATCGCCCAAAACCATGGCGTCTCGACCGGTCAGGTGTGCCTGCGCTGGTGTCTGCAACACGGCGCGGCAGCTGTCGTGAAGTCCTTGTCGCCCGAACGGCGCCGCATGAATGCGGATCTTTTCAGCTTCAGCCTGACGGCTGAAGAAATGGATCGTCTCGACAATATGCCGCAGACGGGATTCTCAGGTCTGGATCCGGATCACGTGACGTTCTAAAACGCACTTTCGCTGACGAAAAAAGGACGCTTTCCGAGATGGAAGCGTCCTTTTTCGTCGATGATTTGAAAAGCCTTTAGATCTCCAAGCCTTCGGCGATTCGTTTGCCGCGAGGTGTTCCGTAAGTGAGAGCCACACGCGGCGAGAGCGCAAAGTAAAGACTCCAGCCGATGCTCCAACCAAAGAGCTGAATCAGACTGAGTTCGGTGAGCGCCAAACCGAAGTACCAGCTTTGCAACATGGCCACACAGGGCCCCATCAGCCAGACGCCGACTACGGCAAAGGCTACGGCGTTGGGCGAGCGCTTAGCGGCAATCTGCCAAATAACCCAGACGCCGATGATGATGGAGACAAGTCCGGGTACTACGGCCACGAAAGCAGCCTGCATAGTCTGAGAGTTACGCGCAAGCATGAACCAGAGCTCGCTCGTCATATAGGCCGTTTGCCACACGAGTGTCAGAAGCCAGCCAATCTGCCCGGCCAGGAAAAGCCACATCACTCCACCAAAACCGCTTTTGGCACGAGGTGACGTGAGAACGGGCGGGCGCGTCTGCGCATAGCGCCCGACAAAGAAAGTGGGAATCAAAACCACGGCTGCCGCGAGAAGCCAGCCGACCAAACCTCCGAACATGTGCATACCTTGAGTTTTCCGTACAAAAGTGGTTTGCGCAATTTAGCAAAAGAAATGCACCTTGGCGCCTCGTCTACCTACCGCTTGTGTTACCTGATTTTGTGATGCGGATGTCCGCAACAGCAGTCGAGCTCAAACTCCCGACAGCAGTCGCAGGAATCGGTGTAGGACTCCAACTCCTGCAGAATGCCGCAACTCTTTCCTTCGTGATCTCCCGTACAGTGGCACTCAAGCGCCTGCAGCTTTTGCTTGAGTTCCGTCAGCTCCTGAATGCGGTTGTCGATGTCTCGAATATGCGCGCCGATCGTCTCGTGCACCACCCCGAACTCGCACGGCTGAGCGTTTTCCAAATTGGCCAGCTTGGCGATCTCCTCAAGACTCATGTCAAGCAACCGGCAGTGACGGATGAAGTGAAGTCTTGCAAGGTGCCTTCGCGTGTAATTGCGGTAATTGTTCTCTAGCCGCAACGGAGCCGGAAGCAGCCCCTGCGCCTCATAAAAGCGGATGGTCTCCACAGCCACGCCGGAGCGTTGTGCCAGTTCGCCGATTCTCATGCGTTTCCCCGTATGCGAAAAATTCTTGACACTGTAGCGACTACAGGGTTTTTAATGTTACTCGTTAAAGAAACTTTTTTGTTCGCCCCATGACGACCTCTTCCTGCATCAAGCTCTACATTCCGGAGATGTGTTGCGGTGCCGAAACCGCTTTGATCGAAAAAGCCTTCAAAGGCAGTGACCTTGTCAAGGACATTCGATTCGACACGCTCGCTCGTACCGCCCTCTTTACGCCGGCCAATGAGAACGTCACCGCCGCGATGCTCATCACCATCATCGACTCTGTGGGTATGCAGGCAAACGAAATCCGCGAAACGATCCTCTCGGAAATGGCAATTCGCATCGAGCGCATGCAAACGGACGCCGATGTCACACAGGTTCTTGAGCTTGTCGGGCTTGACTGCGCCGTCGACAAGATCAATCGCGTCGTGAAATTTCATACGGACGCCGAGCACTGCTTTGCCATTCTCGAAAAACTGCAGAAAGCGGGTTTTGACGCGGTGGTCGTCGCCTCCGGCAAAACGGATGCAGCCCAAACCGAGGGCGAATCGATTCCCTGGCTGCGCTTGGGTATCGCGCTCGTCTTTGCGGCCGTTGCGGAAGCGATCGAACTTACGCACGCGCTTCCTGAGTGGGCGATCATGGCCTGTGCCGCCGTTGCCATCGTGCTTGCAGGCTTTCAGACGATTCTCAAGGGGTTCGGCTTTCTCCTTCGCCTGATCTTCAACATGGATACGCTGATGAGCGTGGCCGTGATAGGCGCCGTTTGTCTGGGTGCCTGGCCCGAAGCTGCCATGGTGATGGTGCTCTATGAAATCGGAGAAGCTATCGAAGATATGAGCATGACGCGTGCACGAAACGCCATCCGTAAGCTCATGGACGTGGCACCGGCTGAAGTCACTGTCAAGGTGGGAGAAAGTTGGCAACGCATGAAAGCCGAAGCGGTTCCTGCAGGCTCGCTCTATCGCATTGAGCCGGGCGAGCGAGCCGCTTTGGACGGCATGGTGGAGGACGGTACGGGATCGATGGACGAATCCATGATCACGGGAGAGTCGATGCCTGCCGCAAAAACGGTCGGTTCTCGTGTCTTTGCGGGTGCCCTGGCGCTTGAGAGCGGACTTACCGTGCGCGCCACGGCCGCGGCCGCCGATTCGATGAGTGCACGCATCATCCGCGCCGTGGAGGAGGCCGAACAGAAGAAAGCCCCCCTGCAGCGCTTCGTGGACAAATTCGCCTCACGCTACACCCCGGCGGTGTTTGCTCTTGCTATTCTCACGGCCGTTCTCGGTCCGATTTTTTCGAGTGAACCCTGGACAGTCTGGATCTACCGTGCTCTGGTGCTGCTCGTTATTTCCTGCCCCTGCGCCCTGGTGATCTCCACTCCCGTGACCATCGTCTCGGCCGTTTCTGCGGCCGCTCGCCGAGGCGTGTTGATTAAGGGCGGTGTGTACCTCGAAGCTGGCCGCACTCTCAAAAACGTCTGCCTGGACAAAACGGGCACCGTCACCAAAGGCAAACCCTCCTTGAGCAACATAACGCTCACAAGCACTGTGGATAAAAACCGGGCGATGCTGCTTGCCGCAAGTCTCGCCGCCATGAGCTCGCATCCGGTCAGCCGTGCCATTGCGGAGCATTTCGCCGAAGAAAACCGCTCGACGCTGCCCGTAAAAAACTTCAAGGCGCTACCGGGCAGCGGTACGCAAGGAGTCATCGACGGATCGCTCTTTTTCCTCACCAATCTCACCTGGCTAAACAGTCGCGGGAGTGTGACGCCCGATGTGACCGCAGCCTTTGATGCGGCTCACGCCAAGGGGCAAACGGCCGTGGCATTGAGCGATATGTTCGGTGTCGTTGCGGTGTTTGCCGTTGCAGATACCTTAAAGAGCAACTCGGCTCAGGCAATCGCGCTCATGAAAAAGGTGGGACTCACGCCGTGGCTGCTTACCGGTGACAACGCTCGGGCGGCCGAAGCCATCGCTCAAAAAGTGGGCATCGACAACGTCAAGGCGGATCTTCTGCCGGAGCACAAGCTCGAAGTCATTGAAGAACTGGAGTCTAAGGCGCCGACAGCCATGGTGGGCGACGGCATCAACGATGCACCGGCGCTGTCGCGCGCACGCATTGGTTTTGCCATGGGCATCAAGGGAGCTGATACGGCCATTGAAGCGGCCGACGTCGCCATCATGGACGACAACATCGCCAAGATCGCCTGGTTTAAGAAACTATCGGAGTTGACACACTCCACGCTTATTCAAAACATCGTTTTTGCGCTCGGTGTCAAGTTCTGCTTCATGATTGCGGCGCTTGCGGGATACGCCACGATGTGGATGGCGGTCTTTGCCGATACGGGAGTATGTCTGATCGTGGTGGCCTGGGGATTGCGCCTGATGCGATCGGCAGGCAAGGTCGACCGCATGCTCAGTGCTTAGAAGACTATTCTCGCCTCAGAACGAAGTTGGGAATAATTGTCCTGAGCTTCTCGATCGTGGCGGCCGACGGCCATGTTTCGGGCACTGGATCCAGCGCGTTTTCCATGCCCGGCGCCTTGCGGTAGATCTGAAGCGCATATGTGTCGGCGCCACGCTCCTTAAGCCATCGGGCGATCGTGATCAGATCGTCTTCTCCTAGAAAACCCGGATGCGCCGTCGTGCGGGCTTCATACTTCACGCCTGCGCGGCGGATGATCTCGAAGCTTTCCAAAAACGCCTTGTGAGCGCCGTTGATGCCGGCAACGGCGTCAAATGCCTGCGGATCTTCGGGATTGCCTTTGACGTCAAGACCGACCCAATCGACGAGACTGATGCAATCCTTGAGGTGGCGCGGATAGGCGCCAGAGGTGTGCAGTCCCACCGCGTAGCCCTCGTCCTTTACCAGACGCACGGCCGCGGGCAGCGCCGGTTCCATACAGGGCTCACCTCCCGAGAACACGATGCCGTCGAGCAATCCCTTGCGCTTTTTCAAAAGCGTCTCGACGGAGGCCCAGGTGGGATCACCCTCTTCGCTGCGGCGCGAGCGCATCCAGCGGTTATGACAGTACGAGCAACGCCACGGACAGCCGCGCAAAAAAACAACTGCCGAGAGTTTGCCGGGAAAATCAATGCTGGTAAAAGGCGTTACCGCCGCGATGCGAAGCGCCGCGGCGGGAGTAAGAACGTCGAAATTGAGCACTTGTCCGATCAGCGAAAATGGGCAATGAATGGAATCTTCGCAGTGCGATTACTTCGAAGTGCTGCAGCCGCACTTCGATTCCACGAAGTATTTGCGTTCTTCGAATTCGCCCTTCTTGCCGATGTTGAAGGATTGAACCGGACGATGGTAGCCCATCACGCGGGTCCACACTTCGCAGGGCTGACGTTCGCTGTCCTTGAGCTTGATGGTGTCGTTAGTCTTTTCGGTCATTGCATTTCCTCCTATGGCGCTGCGCGGCTTGTGCTTTGCAGCGGTCAGTCAAATTTTTTCGTTAGGCAGCCTTTTGAAGTTCGCGAGCCTTCTTGGCGGCCAAAAGTTCGGCATCGCACTTCGGGCAGAAGTCGTGACGTCCCGACAGGTATCCGTGTTTGGGACAAATCGAGAACGTCGGCGTCACCGTGATATACGGCAAACGGAAGCGCGTGAGCGTACGACGCACCAGATCGCGGCAGGCTTCGGCCGAGCTGATCGCTTCGTTCATGTAGAGATGAAGCACGGTGCCGCCGGTGTACTTGCGCTGCAAGTCTTCCTGCATTTCAAGAGCTTCGAACGGATCGTCGGTGTAACCCACAGGCAGCTGAGAAGAGTTCGTGTAGTACGGATGCTGCGGCGTGCCGGCCTGCAGAATGTCCGGGAAACGCTTCTTGTCTTCCTTTGCGAAGCGATACGTCGTGCCTTCGGCAGGCGTCGCTTCCAGGTTGTACATGTGGCCCGTTTCGGTCTGGAATTCAATCATGCGCGCGCGGACGTGATCGAGCAAACGCACTGCCATGTCGTGGCCCTTCTCTGTGGTGATGTCTTCGGCGTCGTCCGTGAAGTTGCGGATCATTTCATTTAAGCCGTTGACGCCGATCGTCGAGAAGTGGTTGCGCAGCGTGCCCAGATAGCGCTTGGTGTACGGGAAGAGCCCCTGATCAATGTGCTTTTGAATCGTCTTGCGCTTGATTTCCAGAGAATCGCGGGCAAGCTCAAGCAGGTGGTCAAGTCGCGCAAAGAGCGCCTCTTCGCTACCCTTGAAGAGATAGCCCAGACGCGCGCAGTTAATCGTCACCACCCCGAGGCTGCCTGTTTGCTCCGCCGAGCCGAAAAGCCCGTTGCCTCGCTTGAGAAGCTCGCGCAGATCGAGCTGCAGGCGGCAGCACATCGAGCGAATCATGTTGGGCTTCAATTCGGAATTGATGAAGTTCTGGAAATACGGCAGCCCGTAGCGCGCCGTCATGTCAAAAAGCGGCAACACGTTGGGGCTGTCCCAGTCAAAGTCCGGCGTGATGTTGTAGGTCGGAATCGGGAACGTGAAGACGCGACCCTTGGCGTCGCCCTTGGTCATGACCTCGATGTAGGCTCGATTGATCATGTCCATTTCCTTTTGCAGCTCGCCGTAGGTAAAGGGCATCTCTTCGCCGCCGATAAGCGGATGCACGTTTTTGAGATCTTCCGGGCAGGTCCAGTCAAACGTGAGATTCGTAAAAGGCGTTTGCGTGCCCCAGCGGCTCGGGACGTTCAGGTTGTATATGAGCTCCTGAATACCCTGCAGCACTTCCTCGTAGGGCGTGTTGTCCTTGCGGATGAAGGGCGCCATATAGGTGTCAAACGACGAGAAAGCCTGAGCGCCCGCCCATTCGTTTTGCATGGTGCCGAGGAAGTTGACGATCTGGCCGGTGGCCGACGAGAAGTGCTTGGGCGCTCCCGCTTCGACCTTGCCCGGAACGCCGTTGAAGCCCTCCTGCAAAAGCGTGCGCAGACTCCAGCCCGCGCAGTAACCCGAAAGCATGTCCAGATCGTGAATGTGAAAGTCGGCCTGACGGTGGCACTGACCGATTTCGGGCGTGTAGATGTAGTTGAGCCAATAGTTGGCGATCACCTTGCCCGAAACATTGAGAATCAGGCCGCCCAGACTGTAGCCCTGATTGGCGTTGGCGTTAACGCGCCAGTCGGACTGATTGAGGTATTCGTTAATCGAGCTTTCGACGTCAACCCAGCTCTTCTTGGCGTCGCGGCTGCGCGCACGTTGCTCGCGGTAAACGATGTATGCGCGAAGGGTTTCAAAGTAACCGGCTTCATAAAGCGCATGTTCAACGGCGTCCTGCACCTGCTCGATATGAGGCGTTGCCACGCTCAGCTGACGCAGTCGCGGCATCACGAGCGTTTCGGTAATTTCTTCGGCGCGTTCGCGGCCGAACTGATTGGTGGCCTTGCCGGCGCATTCGATGGCGTAAGCGATCTTTTGAGCGTCAAAGTCCTTTACCGAACCGTCGCGTTTGATGATGTGCTTGATCTCTACTGCCATTTCCTTTGCACCTTTGTTGTTGTTTGTCTCCGACGCCGTCGACCGGCGCCCTCCTGCGTGAAAGCTGCCCAAAGACACCAAAAAAAGCCTCCGCGGGCGTCTTTTTCATGGGTTGATAAGCAGCTCAGTACGCTCGAGTCTAGTCAATTGCAACCGCTGAGGCAATAGATAAAAAACGCATGTTCTCGGTTATTTCCACCAAATCTGACACTATATCTTGTGGTCACCCTTTTGAAACCCTTGTAAATCGGGACCCAAGAGACTTTAAATTTTTCTTCAATGTAGAGTTTGTTCGCAAAGATAGAAACAATTTGTCGCCGACGAGCCACGCAAGGTCATTTTGGGCACCCGGTAGGCCACTTTCTGCGCATTTTGTCCAATTTCAGTCTCAAATTGCACACACAAAGACATTATAGCGCGATATAAGGGAGAACCCCTATTATCAATTGCCTAGTACTAGGTTAAATTACGTACCGCAATAAGGCATCTGCGCCTCAATTGCCTCCCTGTGCGGCAAACTCCCGAGGGGCCGTTTTCGAAGCCCTCCCTCTTCGAAAGCGAGCATTGTAGTTTGCTGCATTTCTATGACCTGACCCATTGTTGGTTGGGTCTTTTTTTGTCTGCGCAAAATGTGAAGAGGCGCCCGAAAGCGCCTACCTCACTCTTTGATTCGTTCCTCTCGATTTAGCCGATCAGTACGTCGTACTGTTCCTGCGTATAAGCGGGTTCGGCTTCCAGGTGCACCGGCTTTTGCACGAAGCTCTGCAAAAGTTCCAGCGCGCAAGCCTCGTCTTCCAGGAAGAAATCGATCACCGGCTGCGAGGCCAAAATCTTGAAGGAATCGGCCTTTTCGTACTGTCGGTAGAGACGAACAATTTCACGCATGATTTCGTAGCAGATAGTGCGAGCTGTCTTGATCTCCCCTCTTCCGCCGCACAACGGACAGGGTTCGCACAGCGTGTGCGAAAGCGACTCTCTCGTGCGCTTTCTCGTCATCTCCACTAGACCGAGTTCGGTGAATTCCGAAATCGTGAGTTTGGTGCGGTCGGTCGAAGCCGCACGACGCAATTCTTCGAGAACGGCAGCCCTGTGAGCCGGGTTCTGCATGTCGATGAAATCAATGATGATGATGCCGCCGAGGTTGCGCAAACGCAACTGGCGGGCAATCGTCTTCGCTGCTTCGAGATTGGTCTTAATGACCGTCTCGGAAAAATCGCGCTTGCCGACAAATCCGCCCGTGTTAACGTCAACCGTCGTCATGGCTTCGGTGCAGTCGACCACGATGTAGCCTCCGCTTTTAAGCGGCACGCGGCGATCAAGCGCGCGCTGCAGTTCGGCCTCAACCTGCTGGGTTTCAAAAAGCGGTTCTTCGCCGGTATAAAGCTCCAGAAGCGGCAAAGCGCTCTGGGCATAGACCCGCGCAAATTCCTTGAGCTCTTCGAAGACTTCCTTGCTATCGACAAGAATCTTTCGGGTTTCGGCCTGCACCATGTCGCGCAAAACGCGCTTGGACAACGAAAGGTCTTCGTACAGGAGGCTTGGCGCAGGAGACACGCTCGCCTTCTTGCTTGTTTCCTGCCACAAGCACCCCAGATAGCGCATGTCTTCGAGGAATTCCTCGTCGGTGGCCGATTCTTCGGCGCAGGTGCGTACGATGTAACCTCCCTTTTCATCGGCCTTTTTCAAGCGCGTCACCTGCTCGCGCAATACTTCGCGGCGCGTTTCGTCCTCGATCTTCTGACTCACGCCGATGTGATCATCCTGCGGAAGGTAGACAAGCTTGCGGCCTGCCAAAGAAATGGTGGTCGTCAATCGCGCACCCTTAGTACCGATCGGATCCTTGGCCACCTGTACCAGCAGACGCTGGCCTTCGCCGATCAGCTTTTCGATCGGGCGGTACTCGCCGTTTTCCTGCCGCGCTCCTTCGATGTCAAGCACATGCAGAAAAGCCGTGCGTTCCAACCCGATATCCACAAAGGCCGACTGCATACCCGGGAGCACCCGCAGCACCTTGCCGACATAGACATTGCCGACAAGGCCGCGGCTGGCGGCTCGCTCAATGTGGAGATCCTCCAAGATGCCGTCGACAAGGATCGCCACACGCGTCTCGCGCGGCGAGCAATTGATCAAAATATCCTGAATTTCCTGCATGGTTCGCTCGAGGCGGCCGCCGTACCGTATGGGCGACAGCCGCACGCTAAATCACAAGTTTCGATGGTCTTGCGATTTTAGCCGAGCACGTTGAGACCTTCCTTAGTATGGAACGCGTTGAGTTCTTCACTTGCAGTCTCTTCGGCCTTGGGATGCAGTTGCTCTTCACGCTGTTTGCGGCACTGTCTGCAAGTTGTGCTGCAGCCGCCTGCACAATGCCATTCGGGCTGCAACGTGACATGCTCAAGCCCGAAGTCCTTGAGAAGCATCGCCTGTGCTTCGGAAAGCACCTGTTCCCAATCAATGCCCTTTTCAACGCACAGATGCGCCATGACCGCACCGTGTCCGGGAGCAAGCGTCCAGACGTGCAGATCGTGCACGCGACTCACACCCGGAATGCGGCTCAACGCATCGCCGACGTCGTAGTAGTTGACGCCTTCAGGCACGCCGTCAAGCAACACAGCGGAAGAATCCTTGAGCACTTCGTAGGTGGAGTGCAGCACAAGCGCACCGACGAGGAAAGAAAGAATCGGATCGGCAATCGCGAATTTTTCGCCAAAGAAGTAGATGAGAGCACCGGCTAAGATCGCCGCCACGGACCCGAGCAAGTCGCCCATCACGTGCAGAAGCGCCGCACGGGTGTTGACGTTTTTCTTGTCACGGGAAAGCGACCAGGCCACGGCAATGTTGATGCACAAGCCGATGAGGGCAACGATCATCACCGAGCCGCCGTCGACCTGCGCAGGATTGTCAAGACGCTGCACTGCCTCGTAGAAAATCCAGCCCACCACGCCGAGCATCACGAGGCCGTTTAGAAACGCCGCCAGAACCTCGATGCGGCCGTGTCCGAAACTATGGTTGGCATCCACGCCCTTACGGGAAATAAAGTTGGCAACCAGCGCAAAGAAAAGGCTTGCGGAATCGGTGGCCATGTGACCGGCGTCACCGATCAAAGCCAGAGAATTGGATACCCAACCGAAAAATAGTTCCACCGCCGAAAAGCCCAGCGTAAGCGCCACCGCAAGGCCCAAGACAGAAAGTTTGACCTCTTCTCCGCGATGATCGTAACTGCAGTCGCCGAGAGCATGATCTGCGTAATCGTTTTTGCCACTCATTTGCATTGTTCTTTTTCAGAGAATCGGCCACCCGCTCTTGCCTGTCGGCAGCCATCCGTATTCATGCGAACTTTATTCCCTTTTTTGACCGACAAACAGCCACCGAGAGAAATTATGAGTTTGGAGACGTCTCGGACACTCGCCGTTTGTTTCAAAAAAACGAAAAAGCCCGCCGGCGCACAAGACAAGACTTGTACGCCCGTGCGGGCCTTGCGATGCGCCGGCCCCATATGGCCGGCTCTTCAGGCAGTCGGAAAAGGAATTAATCCTTCTTGCTGCCGGTGAGCATCGGAACCACGGAACCTTCGCCGCCGGTAAGCAGACCGCTCTTGGCATAGGTCTGCAGCTTGGCGCGAGTGTCCGTGATGTCGAGGTTGCGCATCGTGAGCTGACCGATACGATCCACGGCCGTGAACATCGAATCGCCCTTTTCCATCGTCAGGCGTTCGGGTTCGTAAGTGAGGTTCGGCGAAACCGTATCCATGATCGTGTAGTCGTTGCCGCGGCGCAGTTCGAGAACCACTTCGCCGGTAATGGCGCGAGCCACCCAACGCATGGCGCTTTCGCGCAGCATGATGGCCTGGCTGTCAAACCAACGGCCCTGATAGAGCAGACGACCGAGCTTACGGCCATTGATGTGGTACTGCTCGATCGTGTCTTCGTTGTGGATGCCGGAGATCAAACGTTCGTAAGCGATGTGCAGCAGAGCCATACCCGGAGCTTCGTAGATGCCGCGGCTCTTTGCTTCGATGA
>UMHI01070649.1_pt1 | contig 25578 bp, 10 predicted proteins | sample 1965481 | NCBI WGS metagenome assembly UMHI01 (sample SAMEA4836093, study PRJEB28245) | human gut metagenome | biome: gut microbiome; material: fecal sample | place: Denmark | collected 2008 | reverse complement strand
ATGTGGAACTTGTGCTGACGTTTGTCCTTCTGAAGCAATTCACTTGGGATAATCGAATCGTCTGTATGACACACAATAAGGGAATTCTTCTTGGAGAGTTCCCTTATTTTTTTACTTGTGATACTTTGAATTTATATACTGATGAAAAGTTTTTTTTTATTTTGTCTTTGGATATTCTATTCTTTATTTCTTCACGGAAATATCTATTTCAAGCACTTAGGCAAGAATGAAGGTTTGTCGCAGATTTCAGTGGTTTCTATTGCTCAGGATGAGCTTGGCAGAATGTGGTTGGGAACCTTGGAAGGATTGAATTGTTACGACGGGAATCGTATGACAGTTTATAATGCCTTAAAGGACAGCCTGATTGGTAATGAAATCCATGATTTGGTATGTGATAAAAAGGGAAGTGTTTTTTTTAGTTCTGACGGGAGGTTGATGCGTTATGCTCTTTATGAGGAACGGTTTTATGACTTGAAAATGCATTCTTCTTGCCTCTTTGCGAATCAAGAGCATGTGCTGACCGCTGTGCAAGATAGTATTTTTCAGTGGAATATGACAAAAAATTGTTTTCAGTTTGTTTGTCGTGTACCTTCGGTCGGTAGAATTCGTAATTTATATATGGGGGCAGACGGAGGAATTTGGATCGGTTCGGCAAAGGGACTTTATCGAATGGAGAAATTGTCCGGTCAGTCTCCGGTTTGTATCCTTCCGAAGGTAACAGTTTATTCATTGTTTCAGGATTCAAAAGGAAGACTTTGGGTAGCAGGGTTTCGTGATGGAATGTATCAGTTGTTGCCATCCTCCGACAAAAATTGGATTGTCAGGAGAGACTTGCAGCTTCCGAGTAATGATGTACGCTGTTTTGTAGAAGATGATGAGGGTTGTATTTGGGCTGGTACCTTCAATGGGCTTTATAAAATAGATGATACACGTGTTGTTTCTGGATATAAGAAAGAGATTGCACCAGGGGCTTTGAGCCATTCTTCTATTTTTTCTCTTTATAAGGATCTGCAGGGGAGTATATGGGTTGGTACATATTATGGAGGCGTAAATTATTTCAATCCTGTATATGATATTTTTCAGCATTACACCGATAATCCAGAACGGGATGATTGTTTGAGTTTTGCTTATGTCGGCAATATGGTGGAAGACAAGCGAGGAGATATATGGATTTGTACGGAAGGAGGAGGATTAAATTGCCTGCATCGGGCTACAGGTAAGTTTTCTTATTACTTAAATGATTCTTCTCATCCTGAATCTTTTTTTCCTAACCTGAAGTGTATAGAGTATAACTCTGCGGAAGATTGCCTGTATATCGGTACTCATAAGCAAGGTATGCTTTGTTTTGATATTGCTTCCAAGAATATTCGTAAGGAAGAAAGCTGGGGAAAAATGGGAGCTTCTTTTTCTGAAATCCTTTTGAAAGGCAATAGCTTATATTTGTTGGGAAGTAATGGATTATTTGTGAAAAGCAGAAAATCCGGCTTTGTGGATTATTTGTTTCCGGAAGTAAAAGAAACGCATGTAGAAGGTACTAGCTTTTTTATAGATTCTAGTGAGAATGTCTGGGTGGCCTTACGTAATAAACTTGTCCGTATCAGTTTGAAAGATAATCGTGATAAATCAGTTTACTCGTACGGTGAAAATGGGTTAGGGCGTTTTATCGTTTCTAAGATTGTAGAAGATAAGTCAGGGAATTTATATTTTGGAACTTTTGGATCTGGTATTTATAAATACAATCGTTCAAGCGATAGGTTTGTTCCTTTTTCAGAGATTGACCTTCGATATTGTTATACCTTGAATGTTACTCCTGATGGTTTTTTACTGGCTTCCGGTGAGAAGGGTGTATTCGTATATCATCTTCAGACGGGTGAAATAAAGATTGTGGATGCAGAAAAACAGCTGCATCTTTCAGCTGTGAATGATGGATGCGGTTTGCTATGTACAGGTGATGGAGAAATATTTGTAGGAGGAACCGAAGGAATGAGTACTTTTCGTCTTTCCCGTTTGTTTTCTCCTTTTCCAGCCTATAATCTTTTCTTTTCGGCTTTGGAGGTAAACAACCGGCAATTTTCAGCCGCAATGGAAGGAAGTGTACTTTCAAAGGCGCTTCCCTTCTTGAATAAGCTGGAGCTGGCCTATAATCAGAACAATCTTCAGTTGACTTTTTCTTCTAACAATTATATTGAAAGTGCCAAGCGTAATATCTATGAGTATTGTTTGGAAGGGTTTGATAAGAATTGGAATACAGCCTATAGTCATAACCTGGTATTTACCAATTTGGAGCCAGGGCATTACAAATTGGTAATTCGTGAAAAAGAAGCAGGAGATGAAAATGGCAAGCATACCATAGAACTTCCTATTTTCATACATCGTCCGTGGTGGAATACATGGTGGGCTTATTTGACATATTTCTTTGTCTTATTTGTTATTGCGTACGAACTGTTGAGAAATTGGCGTACAAAATTGAATCTGCGTCATTCTTTGGCACAGGAAAAATTAGAGAAAGAAAAAAATGAAGAGCTAACACAAGCTAAGTTGCAGTTTTTTGCTAACATTTCGCATGAGTTTCGTACTCCATTGACCTTGATTATTTCTCAGACAGAAGCACTTTTGCAAAGTCCGTCTCTTTCTCCGTATTTTCGTGTACGGCTACAGAGAATATATAGGAACACGTTTCAGTTTAGAGAGTTAATCTCAGAATTGTTGGACTTCCGAAAAATGGAACGTGGCAAGTTGACTTTGCATGTCTGCCAGTTGGATGTGATTGCTTTCCTTCGGGAAATGACTGAAGAATTTCAGAACCAGGCTCAGGTGAAAAATATTACGTTCTCTTTTCGGGCAGACAATGAAGAAGCATGTTGTTGGGCAGATAGAAGGCAATTGAGAAAGGTTATATCAAATCTTTTGTCGAACGCATTTAAGTATACTCCGGTTGGAGGTAAAGTCGAACTAGTCGCTGGAGTAACGGAAAAAGGTATTGAAATAAAAGTAATTGATAGTGGAGAGGGAATTCCGGAAGAGTCTCTTCCATTTGTATTTGACCGTTTCTATCAGGCTGATACAAAGATGTCATCTCCTGGAAGTGGTATAGGACTTGCTTTGGCCAAAGGTATTGTAGAACTGCATCATGGCGTTATTTCAGTAAAGAGCGTGATGGGATACGGAAGTATTTTTACTGTTTTGTTGCCTGTAGAGAATCCTTTCCAGAAAGAAGATGGAGTGGTGTATGTAGAAGCGGAAGAGGTAGAAGAAACTATTCCGGTGCAGGATATGTCTGAACTATCGGGAGACTCATTTGCTTCACCTGCAGGTGAAACAGAAGAGATTTTGGATAAACAAACCATTCTGCTGGTAGAAGATAATGAAGACATGTTACAAGTGCTGGTAGACATGTTGTCTCCATTGTATAAGGTCAAAATTGCGATGAATGGTCAAGAAGGATTAGATAAAGCATTAGAAGAGAGTCCTGATTTGATAATAAGTGATGTAATGATGCCGGTCATGTCTGGTACAGAGATGTGTATGAAGCTTAAGACAAATTTTAATTCAAGCCATATACCTGTGATTTTACTTACTGCTTTGACTTCTGATGATAGTAAACTGAAAGGGGTGCAATGCGGAGCTGATGACTATGTTGAAAAGCCTTTTAATCATAAAATTTTATTAGGGAAAATTGCTAATATACTGCGTTCTCGTAAGCTGCTAGTACAAAAGTTTCAGATGGATAAAAAAGAAGAGGTTGATTCTGCAGGTGACATACAAGCATTGGCTTTGAATCCGATGGATGTAAAATTCTTGTCCCAACTGGAAACTGTGGTTAAAGAACATTTGGCGGACCCGGAATTTGATATCAATGCCTTAGCCCGTCAATTAGGAGTAAGCCGCAGTTCCTTATACAACAAGTTGAAGGTTCTTAGCGATATGACTCCCACAGAGTTTATGTTAAATGCACGTTTGAAGTATGCGTTGGACTTGCTGGAAAATCATCCGGATTTGCAGATAACGGAAATAGCTTATCAGGCAGGTTTTAATTCCCTTCGCTATTTCCGTCATTGTTTCAAAGCACGGTTTAATCAAACTCCTCAGGAATATAGAGAGAAGAAAGGTTGATTGTACGGATATAGTTTATAATATGGGTAAAATAGTAGATGAAAAAGAACTTAATAGTATAAACGATATATGTTAAATCGACTTTCTGACCGAAATAAATAGAACATAGTTTTATCTTATCTGATTGATTTATTGCTGTTTGTGTAATTATGAAATTCGGATTTTTAATTAACATTTGAAGAATAGACTTCAGACGTCTAGCAAATGGACTGAGTTCTCCTTTTTTCCTATTAGTTCATTGTATTTTTGTGGAAGTAAGCAAAAAAGGGAAAATCTGCTTTTAAAGAATTACAATTACTTATAACAGTTACTACAATGAAAGGAAGAATTTTTTTATGCTTGCTTTTGTGTCCGTTTATGGTAAAAGCACAAAAGTTGCAAACATTTGAGATGAGGTATTTCACATCGGATGTAAAGGCAAATGGGGAGACTGATTTTCACGGTGAGACGGAATGGATGGATACGGAGCAACGTGTGGATTTCTTAAATAAATATGCGGAATATGCATCTCAATATTGGGGAAATCCTCAGTTAGATAAACCGTTGTTGACTAATGAAGAGGTAAAAGATGTGGTGGGGAATATAAAGCCACAGCCACTGACCAACATACGTCGTACAATTCGTCTGTCAGAATGGAGGGCCTATGGCTTTCATCCAGATAAGATGAAAAAACAACAAGAAAGCTGGCAAGCATGGAATATTGCAAGATCTGCTAGCATAGAAGATGGCGCATTAAAAATAAATCATGCATGCGTAGAAAGAGTTATACCTGAAATGAATTGGCGTTTCAGATTTAAAACTCATATCTCTCGGTATACATCAAATTGTAATATTTTATTTTATCACCAGGATCGTGTAGCCATTGCTGTAGAAATAGCGGATAATCACATAAAGGCTTCTTCTGGGAGTCAGGCTAGTACAGGAAAACTCAAATCGAATGAGAATTTAAAAATAGAAATTTATGGTGATTTTCCTTCTCGTCGTTTTTTTGTGACAGTAAATGATGAAATGTCCATTGAATGCCCTTTAGATGATACTTTGAAATCTGGCATTAATAAACTTTCTTTTGATTCTAAAAAGGGAGAAATGATTTTGGATGATATTCTCTTGTTTAGCTTTGAAGAAAATAAGAAAAATAAGCACACTCCTTTTTATTCTAAATTATTATTGGATGATGATTTTGAGAAGATCTGTTCTATCGAAGGATGGCAAGAATTATCCTATGATGATAGTTGCTGGAAGAAGGTGAATTTACCTTCAGTTCATGGCGGGCTTCGTGAACAGGAAGAAAGCTATTATTTGAGAAAAAAAATCTTTGTTGAAGATTTTGGAAGGGCTGTCCTGAAATTAGAAACTTTAGATCCTGGTGGTGAAGTTTGGATAAACGGACAACCGGCTGCTGTTATACATGATCGTCGTCCTGTAAATATGGATGTAACTTCTTATGTAAAAAGGAATAGCGAGAATGTGATTGCTGTAAGAGTTAAACCTTATAAGGCTCAACATTTGATGTTGCATTCCCCTTCCGATCCATACATTGGGTGGCAATTGGGACGATCAGAGTTAATTCTGACCAATAGATGCATGATAAAAGATGTGTTTGTGCAGACAGAACGTTTGGGAGAAGAAGCTTTGTTATCCAATCAGATTGTTTTGCAATATGCTGGAGTTGAATATTATAAGGGGAGCGTTGAAATAAACTATTATCCTTGGTTCCCATCTGAAGGTGAGAAAGTAGCCTCTTTAAAACAAGATGTGGAAGTACGTCCTTCAATAGACAATAAGTTTATTTTGAAACTTCCGGTTAAGAATCCTCAGTTGTGGATGCCCGGTCGTCCTTTCCTTTATAGAGTAGAAGTTATTTTAAGAGATGAAAAAAATAATCCTGTAGATGATTATGTGACTACTACTGGAATTCGGACTATAGAACAGAAAAACGGAAATCTTTATGTTAATAATCGGGTAGAAATGTTGAATGGAGCCCAGATTTTAGGATATAGATATCCTATCGAGACTATAGCCAAAACGAATCGTTGTGTTTCAGATGAAACAGTAGTAAAGGATTTGCTGATGATAAAGAAAATGGATGCCAATATGTTACGCATTCATGTACATGCAGAAAAAGATACGATTGATGGAATCAATGATCCTCGTTATGCGGAATATGCAGATCAGTTAGGTGTGTATTTGTTGTGGCAGACAGCCGGTTGGGTACGTGAAGGAGAATCGTGGAATGTAGATTTTGAAGGATATCCTCAGTATATGAAGCAAGTATATAATCATCCTTCCATTGTAATGTGGGAAGCAAGTAATCATCCTAACCGCTTTAAAAGACACGATGTGTCAGACTCTAATGATTATATGGAGCGTATTTACCGTTGTATCAGTAGTGTAGATACAAGTAGACTCATATCTCCGACATCTTTCTGGCAACATACACACTATGGAAATTATGATGGGACGCTGGATTATAAAGGAAAGACGATGACCCCGTCTAAAGTGCTGATGGAGAAGATGATGACTCGTGGTAATCAAGATGCCTATACCGGATATGGTTCCAAATGGAGTGACCTGAGGAAAGCACCCTACGAATGGGCAGCTTCTTGTATAGGAGCCAATGATAAAGCTTTTTTTAATTTTGAGCATGAAGAATCGGCTGCCCAGCCCAATTGGGAGTTGTCTAGAAAAGAACCTTGGTATAAAGTACAGTCCTATGAATGGGAGTATGAGGAGAATAGTATAGGACGGAAACTGGATGCTTCAGAATGGAGAGCAAGTCAGGCTTTTCAGGCTTTTGCTGCCTGGGAATCTATGAAAAAGCAAATATTGCTTGGATATGATGGCTTTTCTTGGTGCAGTTTAGAATCTGGTGCTAATATGTTTACTTATCAGAAGCCTCTGGTAGATGCCTTTGGGGTTCCAAAGCTGGCATTTTATGCCAATAAGCAAGTGTTTGGAAGAATTTGGGCTGCTAGTGAAAATGTGGATGTAGTATATGGTCCTGATGACTTTATAACTCCTGTGATTTTTAATTTGGGAGAAGAATGTCAAGTAGACTTGGAGGTACGTTTGAAAAATGAGAATGGAAAAATAATAGACAGCAAAAGAATAAAAAATATTCAGGTAAATGCAGGAAGAAGCATTACTCGTTTAAGCGGCTTTCGGTTTAAAAAGCAATATGAAGGCTGTTGTTTTATTGAGTATATCGTAGATAAGCATTAAAATAGTTATATAACTCCTGTAAATGGAGAAGAGGCTTTCCCTCTGCTGGTCCCGGCTTTTAGGCCGGGGATTCGGCAGAGGGAAAGCTTTTTGTCCTTTCAGCTTTATATTCTTGTGGAGTCAGGTTAAATCGTGCTTTGAAGCAATATCTGAAGTGACGTAAAGACTTGAATCCAGTTTTGTAAGCTATTTCTGTTATTTGTAAATCCGGTTCAGTCTGTAGTAATTGAGCAGCATGTTCCAGGCGTATATTCAGAATCAGTTCATTGGGTGTGACGTTTCCCAGTATTTTTAGTTTGTTGTATAGAGAACTTCTGCTAACTAATAGTTCCTTGGCAAGTGCATTTACATCAAATGTGTCGTCTGAAAGATGTGCATAAATGATTTGTTCTATTTTTTTGAGAAATAGTGTGTCAAGTTTGCTAAAACTCAAGGTTGCAGTTTCCTTTTGAGGAGTGAACATATTAGCCGGATTTTCTTCATATTTTTTTCTCAAGAGTTTTCTGCTGTACAATAAGTTAGCAATCTGTCCTAAAAGTATTTTACTGGTAAAAGGCTTTTCTATGTATGCATCAGCACCGCATTTTAATCCATTTAATTTATCTTTTTCAGATACCAAGGCCGTTAAAAGAATTACAGGTATATGGCAGAGATTCAGGTCATTTTTAATTTTTTGGCACATCTCTATTCCATCCATGACAGGCATCATGACATCGCTTATAATCAAATCAGGAGACTCATCTGATGCCTTTTCTATTCCTTCTTTTCCGTTTGTGGCCAAGGTTACTCTGTAGAGAGGAGATAGTAAAGTAAGTAGTACTTGAAGAAGTTCTTCATTGTCTTCAACTATTAAAATCTTATCTTTACACTCTGTTTTTTCCTCAGTAATATTGGATTGAAAACTTATACATGTAGATAAATCTTCTTTTTCCATGATACTAACTGCAGGGATATTTTCTTGAAGAGTTTTTGAGAATTCTTCTGTGTTGTCCGATACAAAAGTAACATAGTCATCTTCCTGAAACATGTTTTCTTTAGGTAGTGTTATAGTGAAAATACTTCCATAATTCAGGGCACTGGAAACCGAAATTTTACCATGGTGCAGTTCGGTTAAGTAATTTGAAAAAGCCAAACCAATTCCACTTCCTGAAGCAAATTCAGAGTTGGGAGCTTGATAGAATCGTTCGAATAAATGTGGAATAGCTTCCTTGGGAATGCCTGCTCCATTATCTATCACTTTAATTTCGATTGTCGTTTCCTGTTCGATTACTTGAAGTTCTATTGTCCCATTTTCTGCTGTATATTTAAAGGAGTTAGATAGTAGATTGGAAATTATCTTTTTAAATTGGTATGGATCATACCAACATACAAGAGAATCGGTATCTGTATGAAACTTGAAATGAATTTTTTGCCGTTGAGCTTGACTTTGAAATTCTTTGAATAGCTGTTCTAGATAGGGAATCAGATTCATGTGTGCAATACGCAGTTGTAATCTTTTCTCTTCTGCTTTATTAAAATCTAGTAACTCTGTAATGAGTTCTTTTAAGTTGCTGGTATTTTTATAAATTTTTTGCAAATTTCCTTTTAAATAGGGTGATAAATTATTGTGTTGCAATAGTATCTCTATTTGAGAGGTTATCAAAGTCAAAGGAGTACGAAATTCATGAGATACGTTTGCAAAAAATTCTTGTTTAGCTTGTATCAGTTCTTCTTTTTTTTCTTTTTCCAGTTTCTCTTTTACTAATGATGTTTGTAGGCGTATTCTGTTGCGCCTATTTTTTAGGAAGAGGTGGATAATGAAAGCTGCTGATATTATGTAGAGGATATATGCCCATTTTGTAGCCCACCATGGTGAGCAGATTTGGATAGGTAGTTCAATTTTATGTGAACCATTTTGTTGTCCAGATGCTTTTTCCTGTACAATTAATTTGTATTTGCCGGGAGCTAAGTTGGTATAGGTAATAGAATGTTCATAAGTTGTTGACCATTTTTTGCTGAACCCTTCCAGATAGTACTCGTAAACGGGCTGATAGGCACTTGTGGTATAATTATTTGTACTGAAAGATATAGAAAGGTTATTTTCATTATATGCTAGTGTAACCTTGTCGGCAAATGGAAGTGCTTTTGAGATGTTTCCTTGCGATTCATTATATGACAGGGGAACATCGTTTACTTTTAGGGATGAGAAATACAGCTGGTAGGGTGGAGTTGGTATAGAGAGAGAATTTAGGTTAAATAGAGTGATACCTCCTATTCCTCCAGCAAAGATATCGCCATTCTTACATAGCAATAGACTTCCATTGTCATTGGTGGCAGAAAGTTGCAGTTGTTTTTCAGCACTGATAAATTTTATCTCTTGTCTGTTTGGATGATAGGTTAAAACTCCGTTTTCGTTGGAGATTATCAGTGTGTTATTTTCGTGTACTTGTATGTCATAGCAATAACGAATGTCTAATATTGTATGTGGTTTAAAGTTATTTGCTTTTTCTTGGAATTCATATAATCCACCACCTGAAGTACCAATAAAGATACGTCCTGTTTTATCTTCGGCAATGCATTGAGCCTGAAATATATCCAGCCCATTCTTCCCATATTGGTAAAAGAAGATTTCATGTGGGTTATTCATATTTATCCTGACAATTTGTTGTTTTTGTGCTATCCATAGCCGGTGCTGGCTGTCTATGAAGAATGTGTTACCAGACTGTTGGGTTACTTCAAGAAAAGGATATAGAGGCTGTAATTTTTCGCCTTGTTTAATAAACATTCCTTTTTCGGACAGTAAATAAAGTCTGTCTGCTAAAAATTGAATCTGATTAAAAGATTGTCCGGCTTTAGAGGTATGGAATTGAATATTTCCTTGTGGAAGACTAAGACAGAGCAGTCCTTGTTTATGTGTGCCCACATAAAGTAAATCTTTCTTCTCATCGTATGCCATGCATTTTACCGAATGAAATGCAGGATATTGGGAACTTTTCTGGTGCAGGAAATAAAAGAAGTTTTCTTTTTTTCTGTCTAGCAGATTTATGCCTCCTTTCTCGGTACATATCCAGATGTTTCCTCGTTTATCTTCAAGCATTTTTCCTGTGATGGATGAGTTTAATCCCTTTGAGGAAGAAATATGACTGGAAAAATGATGAAACATATCTATTTGTGGATTGAAATAATACACTCCTCCATAATATGTTCCAATCCATAAGGAACCTTGCTTGTCTTTGTAGAGTGAATAGATAGAGGTTTGTTCTTGGTTATTGGCTTGTGCATCATTTGAGTAATGGGTGACTTGATCGATTAAATCTATTTTATCCAATCCGTTAAATGTTCCAGCCCATATATTCCCGTTTTCATCTTCTGCAAAGCAGCGTACATCTTGACTGGAAAGTGTAAAGTCTTTTTCAATAGAAGTGTCGTTTTTATCCATGCAGATTTTGTATATACCTTTATGGTAAATAGCAATCCATAAATTATTCCGTCGGTCTTGATACATATTGTATGTATAAACTTGCGGAATCAGGCAATGCACTGAGGGATGTTTTTCTATTTCAATCTTGTAAACTCCTTTTGTAGTTCCAATAAATCCGCTATGGCGGTTTTTCATTTGAAGGCAAGTTATTTTCTGATGGTTGTTTAGTTGGCAAATGAAATCAAATTGTTTTGTAGAAGGATTCCATAATAAAATACTATCTCTGACGCTACCCCATATCAGTGAATCCTTGGCGTGCAGTCTGTCAAGGCTAAAATTCAAGTTGGAAAACTGTTCTTTGTAAAGGTCGTATAAAATGACTTGTTGATTAGAAGTAAAAAGAAGATGACCTTGATGGTCAGATGCTAGATTGTATATTTCATTTCCAGAAAATGTACCTTTTCCATCTTTTATGTTTGGTCTGTATATTTTCACATGTTGTCCATCATAACAATTGAGACCTTCTAGAGTTCCAAACCACATTCTGCCAAGTTCATCTTGACAGATTGAGAGTACGGATACTTGTGAAAGTCCTTCTGCCTTCCCGAGATGCTTAAAGTTTGTATTGCAAAAAACGGAAGATACTTGCAAGCATAGCAAAATGATTGTCGTAATAGCTGTGTTGATTCTCATTGTTCTTAATGTATAAAAAACCATGGCAATTTAGGAAAAAATAGCTTAAATGTCCAAAAGGTCTTGATTGAAGAGGCTTGTTTATTTTGCAATAATGGAAGCGGCAGAAGATACTTCTAAGCTCTTCTATCGCTTCCATTATTGCAAAGTTTGGTTTGATTTATTGATCTCTGGCAGGCTTTTCTGGAGAAGAAAGATGGAATGTCTCTCCAGGTTTCATCCGACAAGTGACAACTTTTTGGGTAAACGGATTGAATACTTTCATCCAGCCTCCTTTTTCAGAATGGATGGAAATTTGTTTTACCCTTCCCTCTCGATAGTCTGCAGTGACTAGAAAGCCTCCTACAGCTCTCATGTTTTGGAATGAGGCTTCTTGCCAACTTTCCGGAAGAGCAGGGAATACCCGTATTACGCCTGTGTGGCTCTGTAGCAGCATTTCTTGTATGGCAGAAGCGTAGGCAAAATTACCTTCCAAAGTAAAAGGACGATATGTAAAACCGGAGTACCCTTTTCGAAGTTGATCTCCGTTTAAATGAAAACTGTTGGGAGAACAGAAGGCTTTGACAAAGATATGCAGGGAGCGTGAGGCAGCGTCTCCATTGAACAGACGTGCTTGCATGTTGGCTAACCATGTGTAGGTATAGCCCACCCATCCTTGTACACCTTGCTCTTCAAAATGATGAACGGAGCGCTCCAGAATTTTTTTTACATTTTTACCTTGAGAGACATCCAGTAGTCCTAAAGGATGGAAAGCCAACAGATGTGAAAGGTGGCGGTGTGTGTATTTCAACGGATAATGAGGAGCAATGGTTAGTCCTGTAGAGTCTGTGGCAAAATCTGGCCATTCTTTTAATAGCTCTTTCCAGTGGGCAGCTTCATTGGTCAGTTTCAGGCTGTCGGCCATCTCTCCGGCAGCTTGTAAAGTAAAGCGTATGCAGGCAAGGTCAAAGTTTGTAGTTTCTGTAAACCAGGCATCTGGCCGGTTATCATTGATTTCCGGTGAACTTGATAGGGGAAGTTTCCGCTTTTCATCCTTTCCTTTTTCTGAGATGTTTTCAAAATAGCGGGCTGCTTCTTTAACCCACGGATAAGCTTTTTCTTTCAGGAAATGGCTATCTGCAGAATATTTCCATTGTAGGTAAAAATGATGAGCCAGCCATCCGGATGTAGTTGGTTGATGAGAATATTGATTCCATCCTCCCAGGTTTTTACCATCGAGAGTCGATATGCAAGGTACATTCAGACCCTCAACTCCGAAGAATTGCTTGGTATAATCTTCACTGTTCTGTTTGATTGTCCATAACCAGTCAGTAAAAACTTCTGATTCTTCCATGTGATTGGAAGCATAGCCTGACCAGTAGCTTAGCTGTGTGTTCAGATCGTTATGAAAATCACCTCTCCATGGAGGAGTTTGTCCGTTGTCAGCTGTCCATACAGCTTGCAGACAGATAGGTGGAGCATCTTTTCGGGAGGCTGCTCCAAATTTATACATTTCCAGATACCATTGTTTTTCGAGTATCTTGTCTGGTAGGGTTATACGGCAACGCTTCCAGTAGTTTTGCCACCATTGCAGGTGCGCAGATAGGGCAGAATCAAAATTATCCGTATATTTTTTCATTAGACTTTCTGCGGTTTCTGGCTCACTGTACCATGTGCCTTGTGTTGTCAGGCAGTAAGTACCTTCTAAAGTCTGTTTGTCGGGATACGTCCATTTAAGTATAACTTCGTAAGCTGTTTTACCGTATAATTTTTGATGATAGTAGATGGAATTTCCTTTTTCTTTTATTTTCCCATTCTTGTATCCTAAACGGGATAAGGAATTACGAGATTCTTTAGTTCCTTTTTCCAGTTCAAATTGTGGACGTTGGAAAAAAATAGATAAAGTGTCGGGAAGATGAGTAAATCTAAAATGCCCCATCTTATCAGTTGCTCCCGTAAAGAACTGTCCGTGAGTACCATTTTTCCATTTGATAGTGCAGATGGCTTTGTGTACGTCAAGTTCCACACTCTCTATTTCTCCTAGTTTTTGGATACCGAATTCAATAGCTCCAGCTGGAATCTTGGTGGGAGCAATATCCTGACTTGTTCGTGCGTCAATGCGTTTATATACTTCGCTTAAGTCATTCTTTTTTACAGCTTCTTGTATGAAGCGGTAAGAATAATCGGGACCCGAGAATTCTTTGACAGGTCGAAGGTCCCACAAATCAGCGCGGTCCAGTGCCAGACGGAGGTTTTCTCCTTTCTGCCAGATTAAGGTACCCATGATGCCGTTACCTAACGGAATACCTTCATCCCATACCAATGGTAGCTTATCGGTATGTAATCCATGAAAAGTATATGTATCATCTTTGGCTTGAAGGTTTTGTATTCCAGCCCCAAAAAAGATGGTCAAAATTAAGAGTAAAGCGATTCTCATAATTGATTTAGTTTTATGGCTTTTAAAATATATCCTAAATGTTTTCTAATCAAAAAGAGTTGCTGTTATTTTTACTACTCATTTCTACTGTAATTTTAGCTTTACCTCCTTGTGCAGGGCAGGCTATTTCTAACATCGTAATACCTTTAATTGGTTTTTCACCAGGGTAAGTATTATAGGCAGGGTAAGTATGGAAAGTAGCTCCTTCGGGAGAAAGAATACGAAAATAGAATACTTTTCCGTCTTTCTGAAGCTGTGCTACTGAGCCATTTATTGTAACATCGGCTTTTGTTGCTGCGGTCCAAAAAACGGTAGAGGATGTATTTCGTAGTGCCACTTCATCTTCTACTTCGATAGTATGATCATTGACCAGTGTGAATTTACGGAGTGCTTTGTGAGCCTGCACTTTATATACTTCAGAGAGATCTAGTCGGGCATAGGGTTGTGCTGTATGTGTATTTTCTTCGCATACGAAAGCCTTACCGTTAGCATATTGTAGTTGTCTGTCAATATTCAATGTATTATGTGAGAAGTTGTTGTTGCGGAAGTATTTCCAGCGGTCTCCTCCTGGTTTTCCATCCCAGAAGCCAGGTAAGGCGTAATCATCAGCCCCCAAGTCTTCTGTCCAGCACACACTATTACTTTCGATGATAAATGTGCCGCAGTCCATCTGCTGGTGTGCCTGATTGGGCAGTCCGCCTTTGGCTACGAGGAAGACGGAGCCTTTTTCTTTTCGGTTTCCGTTAAGTACAACTAAATCGTTGATACTATTGTGGTATACTTCCAGTGATGGAATATTTTCGTTCTGAGTTGGGGATGCCGGATTGAACCAAGGCAATGATAGAAAGAAAAGTTGGTGTATGGGTTGGTTTTGTTTGATAGTTTTTTCTATTTCTTTCCGGAACCATTCTGCTACTTCCGGTTGCTGATACTTCCGGCTGAAAAAGAAGAAGGCCGGTGTGTTCATAACTTCTTCAGTGCTGGCGTTCCCAAAGTTGAAACGTTGTCCGGAGGGAGTCAGCGTACGTTTATAGAAAAGAGCGGTACGTGATACTCCCGGTAGCTCTCCTATGCCTCCTTGGTCTCCCCCGTTGTCACTGACGGCTTTTAAATATAAAGAAAGATAACTATTAGTGTATCCCCAGTAAGCAGGTCCTTCATAACACACTCCATCGGGGGCAAAGTGTTTCAGGCAGTTAGGCATGTAGCGAGCAGCATTTTCCAAGATTGTTGCTGTTTCCTTTGGATAATCTTCTGCTACGGCCAGTGCTCCCAAGGTCATACCTGTATTACATACCACATTCCAGTTAGTTTCTCTTTTAGCCCAACTTCCGGGGCCTCCTTTCTCATATTCGTGTAAAACGATGGAAATAGCATTTTTGTAGATACTTTCTTTGACTTTCTGTCGGGTACTTTCAGGAAGTGCATCAAAAAGCCAGTCATAAGCGATGGCCACGGCTGTAGTCATTTCAGCAGTATCAAGAAAATGTGCTGGATCCCAATCTTTATAGTCGCATATCCAAAGTAGGGTATTGTTAACAGCATCCAGGTATTTTTGCTCTCCATACAGCCTATAAGCCAATGAAAGGGTTCCTAATCTGGTAACATAAGCCCTTGAAGTATAAAGTATGTTTCCGTATTTGTTTAAATCATAAGTTAGTTGAGGCAATACGACCATGGAGTCGGCTTTTTCTTTCAGAAAAGATGCTAGTTTTCCAGCCAGTGGATCTTTCTTGATTATTTTTTTTACCTCTTTTTCCTCCACTTTGCTGAATAGTAACCGCGGGTGTGCGGATGGCACATATCCAAATGCGGGAATTGTAATCCATAAAATAAGAAAGAGTGTGCACACTTTGCCTATTTTGAATATGAATGATTGTATTTTGTTCATGGTGCTTTAATCAGTTAAACGTGTGATGTCCTTTTCAGGTTTTGGATAATGTTTTGAGGCAATATATTCTTTTGTGTCTTCCACCATTTGTGGAGTCACATCAAAATCATAGTCAGCATAGTCGCCTACATGAAATTTACCGGTTTCAAAGAATCCCCAGGCCTGGAAGAAATCGGTCAGGTCTGTTTTCAGTAAATCGCAGGTCACTTTGGTAAATTCATACATGTTGTGGATGGAAGCGTTTCCCGTACCTTTGTGGGGGTGGTTTCGCATATATTCCATCAGATCTGCGTAAAAATCGTTGTATCCCTTTTCTTTGGCATATAAGTATAGTTGCCAGAAAGGGACCAGTTTTTGAAATGGATCACCCACGCACATGATGAATGGTTTCTTTTCTGCCTCAAGCACTTCCTTAAATGCTTTGTCGTAGTTCTTTGATTTTGACAAACGGCTGGGTTGTCCTGCGAGTGTAGCCACATACATGGTGAAAAGGTTATTGCTTACTTCTGTCATACCTCCCCAAGTGAGTTGTGGACTCATCTGCATAACGTGTCCGATTTCATGATTTACTCCCCAGTCCTTGTAGATGTCCGGTCCCAATGCCGATTTCATGGTGCTTTCATTGCCAAGGAAAGCCACGCCATCACCGTCGCGGAACATGAAATAGTTGAAGTTGACACGGGCTAAGATGCGTTTTTCGGGTACACGGTTGTATTTTAAGGCTCCACAAAACTCATACTGCTGTGTCATAATCTGGTCGTATGCCTGAGCTAGCTCTTTACCTTTTCCATAATCGAATTTTTTCAGGAACTCTACAGGATAGGCAAGTTGCATGTAACGGGTTTTGACATCCATTACCGGACTGACTGCCTGATCAAGAAGTTTGTTCCAATCTTTATTTGTTTGGGTCTCGGCATCAAAGTAGCCGTTTACTTTTCCTGTCACAAAATGGATTGTAACACCAGGAGCAGTTTCAGGGTCATCGGCAAAATAGTCTATGTAGACATTTCCTGCTTTTTCTACATGAATCACGTTGACTCCTTCATGCAAGGCAATGACCTGCTTTTTCAGTTCCCATCCTTCCGGATCTTTGGTGGGGGCAAATCCTGGTGTAGGCTGTCGCATCCAGTCTGGAATCAGCAGGTTGATTTTTCTTCCGTGCATGTCGCCTATCAATACTACATTCTCTCCTTTTTCCAGATACATACCGGTGATGTTCTCATAACGGCTATATCCGTCTGATAACTTTAGTTTGTTTTGGAGGATTTTGTTGGAAGCTATTGGCCTATAAGTTTTCAACCGGTATTCTTTCTGATAGTTCCCTTCTATCATGCTTTTGGCAAGTTGTCTCATTAAGGGACTTCGGAAATTGGTTAATTGTTTTTTCTTGAAATTGGGGGCAAGTTGCGAGGCTTCCCATCCGTTGAAAAATTCCAAGTCTTTTAGAATTTCTTGTGTAGAATACGAGGGCTCTTGTGCTAGAAGGATACTTCCGATACAGCAGCAAGTTGCCAATGTCCATGTGCGTAATGTTTTCATGTTCTTATAGTATTTTGAATAGATACAAAAATAGGACAAAATCAGGGGAAAGAGGGGACTTCGTTGTCCAAATCAGGTTACATTTCTGTGTAAAGTTCTGATTTTAAGTATTCCGTTTAGTGTTAAAAGTCAAAGACTAGACAGCCGTGTGTTTTTGTTTGGACGTAAATGTACCCTGTCTGATGAATGTATTTTTTAGTTTTGCACAAAACCTTAAAATAATTAAGTTTTATGTATCAATCTAAAAAAGAAAAACGCACGTCGTATGGAAGACTCCCTCATTGGCTTTTGGGAGGAGCTTTATGTTTGGTGGGGCATACCGCCTATGCCGATTCTGGTTATAACATGGAAAGTCTTTCGGAGACTCCTTCGTTGATGGTATCGCAACAGAATACGCGTACTATTTCAGGAACGGTTACAGATAAATCAGGAGAACCAATTATTGGGGCAAATGTATTGGTAAAAGGAACATCTCAGGGTATTATTACTGATTTGGATGGAAACTTTACTTTAAATAATGTGCCGGCAAATGCAGAATTGGTAATCAGTTATATTGGCTATAAAGAACAAACTATTAAAATTGGTTCTCAAACTAGTTTCTCGGTTAAACTGGTAGAAGATACAGAGTTGATAGATGAGGTTGTAGTTGTGGGATATGCTTCGCAGAAGAAAGTAAACCTCACAGGATCTGTGGCTTCAGTAGATATGGGAGAAATAGCAGAAAAACGTCCGATTACAAACCTGTCTTCTGGCTTGGCTGGTATGGCTGCCGGTGTGTCTGTCACTTCAAGTAGCAATGTTCCAGGTAATGACAATGCCAGCATTCTAGTACGTGGGCAAGGTTCGTTAAATAATTCAGCTCCTTTGGTTATTATTGATGGAGTGGAAAGTAATATTAATACAGTGGCTCCACAAGATGTAGAGACAATGACAGTTTTGAAAGATGCCGCCTCGGCTTCTATTTATGGATCTCGTGCTGCCAATGGAGTTATTTTGATTACGACAAAGAAAGGAAAGCAGGGAAAAATTGCTATTGACTACACGGGTTATGTTTCCATGGAATCTATTGGGAAGACGGTGGAAGCTGTTACGAATTATGCTGACTTTATGGAATTGAGAAATGAGGCTCATTATAATTCGGGCTCTGGTGAATATGCACAATATTCGCAGGAAACTATTGACGCATGGAGAAATGATAATGGGCAGAATCCATTGATTTACCCTAATACAAACTGGGTGGATGAGGTATTCCAAACAGCCGTTGCTACCAATCATAATATTTCAATGAGCGGGGGAACAGATAAACTTTCATTCTTTACCTCATTCGGCTATTTGAATAATCCGGGTATTATTGATGCATCAGGATATGAGCGTTATAGTTTTCGCTCTAATGTAGAAGCTAAAGTAGCTTCCTGGTTGACTTTAGGAGCTAGATTAAATGGCTATTTGTCTGATAATGGAATTGCTTCTGATTATATAGATGATATTTTTACTTATAGTTATGCCAGTGTTCCAGGCATTGTTCTTCGACACCCTGACGGACGTTTTGGTGGAGCGCAGGCTGCAGGAGAAGATATTCAGGCAAACAACCCGCTTACCTATATTTATAACAAGACAGGAAATAAAAAGGTCCGTAATTTCCGTGGAGCCTTTAATGGAACCATTACTCCTTTCAAGGGATTAACCATTCAAGGATCTTATTCGTATGAGTTGACGGATAAGGATAATTGGTATAAAACTAACAAGGTTGATTTGTGGAATTTTGCTTCAGATGCGGTTGTTAGAGCAGATACCCAGAGACAGCAGATTTCGAATTATAACCGTAAGGAAGAACGTATCTTTATGGATGGCGTGATTCGTTATGAAAATAAGTTGTTTAATGACCGGTTAGACCTGAATGTGATGTTGGGAGCTAGTCAGGAAATGTATCGCGACCGTAAAATCAATGCTGGTAAATATGATCCGATTGACCCGTCGATGGATGTAATTGATGGAGCTACCGGAGATGCCACTAACTCTGGTGCACATACAGAATGGGTGATGCGCTCTTATTTTGGACGTATAAATTTAGGTTGGGAAGATAAATATTTGCTGGAAATGAATTTGCGTGCTGATGCATCTTCTCGTTTCTTGAAAAATAAACGCTGGGGGTATTTCCCATCTTTCTCTGCAGCTTGGCGTATTGATCAGGAAGCTTTCATGCAAAATACAAAAGGTTGGTTGGACGCCTTAAAGTTACGTGCCTCTTATGGAGAACTGGGTAATAACTATCTGGGTGATGCCTATGATTCTAACTATATGGCTATTGCTGCATATACGGATGCCAACTATGCGCTAGGTAATGTACAGCAGGTGGGTATGACTCAAAATGCATTGGCTAATGGTAATTTGACATGGGAAAGTACGGCAGTGACCAACTTTGCAGTAGATTTTGCTACATTGAATAACCGTCTTTCTGGTACAGTTGAGTATTTTGTGAAGAATACCAGAGATATCTTGATTGATTTGCCAGCTCCACTGGTGCATGGTAATGCCAGTATTCCTCGTCAGAATAGCGCAAAAGTTCGGAACAAAGGTTTTGAACTGACATTTAACTGGGCCGACAAGATTAATGATTTTCATTATAATATAGGGACGAATATTACTTTCGTTGATAATAAGGTTACAAAGTTTAAAGGAGATGAACCAAGTATTAGTGGTAGTGTGATAATAAAAGAAGGATTACCTATAAATACTGAATATGTATTATTGGTTGACCGAATTATTCAGACGCAGGAAGACTTGGATTATGTACAGTCTTTGGTTGATAATGCTCCGATCGGAGAAGATGGAAAAAAAGTAGATCCGTTTGCACAATACAAACGTCCGGAAATGGGAGATGTACTTTATCAGGATACAAATCATGACGGTATATTCAATGATGATGATAAGGTAACAAGAGGTCATGGAAATACCCCGAGATTGTATTATGGAATTAATATAGGATGTGAGTATAAGGGATTTGATTTCTCAATGCTGATGTCTGGAACCGGAAGTTATAAAGTGCAGTATCAGACGATGCATACCACTAATCTGCCAGCCAGTGGATATCAGATAGGTAAAGAAGTTGCTGATGGACGTTGGTATGAAGGACGTACAACGACAGCTACTTATCCAAGACTGTTGATTAATGATGGACGTAATACGAGAAGCAGTGATATGTGGGAAACAGATAAGGCATATTTGAAAATAAAGAATATTCAGTTGGGATATACTTTGCCTAAACGTTGGACTGATGCAGCAGCCTTGAGCAGAGTACGTTTGTTCTGCAGTTTAGAGAACTTCTTTACATTTACCAATTATGTAGGTATGGACCCGGAAACTTCTGGTTTGACTTATCCAAGTATTCGTCAAGCTTCATTTGGAGTTAATGTTTCATTCTAAAAAATAAAAGACTATATCATGAAAAAATATATATTATTATTGGCAGCAATGGGGATGATGAGCGGCTGTTACGACTTGGATCAGTTTCCCCACGATAGATTAAGTTCTGGAACTTTCTGGAAAACAGAAGATCATGCACATCAGGGTATGGTAGCTATGTATAATACCTTGCTGAATGAAAATGTATTCGGTGCTTATTATAACAATGATGCACTGGGAGAAATAGCAATGGATTATAATAACTGGCAGATGCCTTCAATCATAAAAGGTACTTATACTGACCGGGGTGGATTGGTGGAAAGTAAATGGCAAAGTGCATACAATGGTGTTTTTCGTGCTAACTTGCTGTTGCAGAATATTGATGGAGTTGATATAAGCGAAGACGAAAAGGATGTCTATAAAGGAGAAGCACGGTTCATGCGTGCGCTTTACTATTTTCATCTGTTTGATTTCTATGGAGGAGTGCCTCTCTATGATGAAACAACAGTGGTAGGTGAAGAGTTTATGACCATGAATAAGCCTCGTGCTACAGAAGAGGAAACGGTAAAGTTTATCTTGGATGATTTGAATGCTGCTGTAAGTGTACTTCCTGTAAAATGGGAAAGTACAGAGTACGGTCGTGCTACAAGAGGTGCAGCTGTGGCATTAAGAGGAAAAGTAAAACTCTATACCAAAGACTATGTAGGTGCGCAAGCTGATTTTGAAGATATAGTATTCGATAAAGAAGGATATGGTTACGGATATGGCTTGATCGATAATTATCCTGATCTTTTTACTTTGGCAGGCGATCAGTCTAAAGAAATAATATTCAGTATTCAGTGTATTAATGGAACCAATAACAATTATGGTTTGCCTTACTGTTTGCGTTTAGGTACGCGTGCGGCTTTTGGAGGATGTTGGAATAACTGTATGCCTACTGATATCTTGGCAGATATGTATGAATATAAAGATGGTCGTCCATTTAGCTGGGATGAGATTTACCCAGGCTTTTCGGCAGACCGGGCTATGCAGAAGCGTATATTTGAAGCAACATTAAGTGAAGATGGCAAAACCGTAGCAGCTTATCCAGCAGATAAAGATAAGATCCGTTCTATTTATGAAAGCCGCGATCCTCGTATGGAACAGACTCTGATTACTCCTTATTGCCATTTCCTGGGATGTAATGGACGTACTCCTAAAGAAATGGAATATGTATTAGCTACGGGGGTGAATGAAGCTAATGGATTTTTGAGAGATAATTTAGGACATAATAATTATTATTGGCGGAAGTTTGTTCCCGAAGGAGATATGGATGGTATTCTGGAAGACCGTTCTTATTCTCCAGTAGATTTTCCACTTATACGTTATGCGGATGTGTTGTTGATGCTGGCAGAATGTTATAATGAAAATGGAGAACAGGGAAAGGCCGTTGAGTTGATTAATCAGGTTAGACAGCGTAAATCTACGAACATGCCAAAACTGAACAGTGGTCCTGCTTGGTTAAAGGCGGAAACAAAAGCCGAAGTATTCGAACGCATTGTTCATGAAAGAGCAGTTGAACTGGCTTGTGAGGGACATCGGTTCGGTGACTTGAAAAGATGGGGATTGGCTAAAGAAAAGTTGAACTATGAATATGATGACATATTGGGCAAATTCATCTTTAAACGAGTTTTTGTAGACCGTGATTATCACTTCCCAATCCCAGCGGTAGAATTTGAACGTAATTCTCAACTTGGAAAACAAAATCCTGGATGGTAATATAATAAGAAGAATAATATTTGAAAAACAGACACTAAAACCATGAAAAAGAAGAAAACGATACTGACTATTGCTTTAAGTTTCTGCGTCCTGGGATTTTCCCAGGCGCAGGATGTAGAAAAAACATTTATTCGGGAAAATATGGAGTTTGCAGCCCGACAATATGAATTGATGCTGAAGACTCCGGCTCAAGGAAAAGAAGGGAAAGGAGTGATGCCGCATAGCCTGCGCAAAGATGGTACGGTTTCCAAGGGAAGCATTTATTTGTGGACGGCCGGTTTCTTCCCCGGTTCTCTGTGGTATATTTCTGAATACCTAGATAATAAGCCTCTGCAAGATTCAGCTTTGGTTTATACAAAGAAAATGGAACCTATGAAAACTTTTACGGACAATCATGACATAGGTTTTATGATGTACTGCAGCTATGGAAATGCCAACCGGTTTGAGCCAAAGCCCGAATATAAAGACATTCTGGTGGAATCAGCACGTTCACTTTGTACGCGTTTCCGTCCGAAGGCAGGAGTGATTCAGTCTTGGAATGGATTCCGTTCCTGGCATGGTGACAAGGTATATGATTTTCCTGTCATTATTGACAATATGATGAACCTGGAACTGCTGTTTTATGCTTCTAAGGTGACAGGCGATGATTCTTTCCGAAAGGTAGCTATTTCTCATGCGGAAAATACGATGAAAAATCAGGTACGTGATGATTATAGCTGTTTCCATATTGTATATTATGACAAAGAAACAGGAAAACCGATTAAAGGGGAAACTTCTCAGGGATATTCTGACAACTCAGCCTGGTCAAGAGGACAGGCATGGGGTATCTACGGGTTTACGATGTGCTATCGTGAAACAAAAGACCCGCGTTTCTTGAAAACGGCGGAGAAGATGGCTGATTTTTATTTGGATCATCCTAACCTTCCTTCTGATAAAGTGGCATGGTGGGATTTCAACGCACATCAGCCAGGATATACCCCGGGTGTTCGTTCAAATGCCAATAACGTGGTAACTAATTATCGTGACGCTTCGGCTGCGGCATGTACGGCTTCTGCCTTGTTGGAATTGAGCACTTATGTAAAAGGTAGTAAGAGTGCAAAATACCTGGAAGGAGCTAAAGCTATCATGCATTCATTGGGAAGCAAAAAATATCGTGCAGAGTTAGGAAAGAATGGCAACTTTATTCTGATGCATAGTACGGGAGCCATTCCACAGAACTCTGAAATAGATGTACCTTTGACGTATGCGGACTATTATTTTCTGGAAGCACTTTATAGATATGATTTATTGTTGAATGGGCAATCTTTATTTTAACTGAGAAATTCATACTCGGTTTACCAAATTTGGTGAACTGGGTATGTTTTTGTTAAATTTGTGAGAAAAAGTAATATTAAAAAGAATATGCGTAAGTTTAATTTTTTATTCGGACTATTATTGGTAGCCTTTTTGTGCACGGTTTGTGATGTACAGGCGCGCAATAGAAAGAAAGAAGTAGTGACTGAGCAGACAACCGGTGCTCAGGATCGTGCCCAGTGGGTGAAATGGCTTTGGAAAATTTCTTACCCTGTAATTCATAATCTGGCTGAAGGTACACTTCACAAGAATATGCCGATTGAAACGGCCAGTGGTGAAACGAAAGGTTATGATGAAATGACTCATTTGGAAGCGGTGGGTCGTACGCTGGCCGGAGTGGCTCCCTGGCTGGCTTTGCCCGATGATGACACAGAAGAAGGTAAGTTGCGTAAGCAGATGCGGGAAGAGGTGCTGAAAGGTTTGAAGAATGCTGTAGACCCAAATTCTCCCGATAAACTGAATTTTACCAAACATGCACAGCCTATTGTGGATGCGGCTTACCTGGTTCATGCTTTCCTGCGTGCTCCTGAAGCACTGTGGAAACCGTTGGATGAGGTGACCAAACAGCGTTATATTGATTCTTTCAAGGCCTTGCGCGACAGAACGGGAGCATATAATAACTGGCTGTTGTTTACAGGTTTGACGGAGTCTTTCTTGCTTCAGCAGGGAGAAAAAGCTGACCAGTTTCGTCTTCGTGTCTCAAAAAATAAAATTCAGGAGTGGTATGTTGGCGACGGATGGTATAGCGATGGCAGTAAGTTCAGTATGGATTACTATAACTCGTATTTGCTGAACCCTATGATGGTGGCTATGCTGGAAACATTGGTGCCTTTCCGCTGGGCTAGCCAGAAAGAATACGAACAAGCTTTGCGCCGTATGGTTCGCCATGCAGAGTTTTGTGAACGTATTATAGGTCCTGATGGAACTTATCCGGCTTTTGGACGTTCTGTAACTTATCGCACAGCTGCCTTCCAGTCATTGGCCGATGCGGCTCTTCGGGAAAAATTACCTGAATTTATTAAGCCGGCTCAGGTGCGTTGTGCCTTGACTGCCGTACATCGTAATATGTATGAGGGCGATCAGAACTTTGATAAAGAGGGCTGGCTGGTTTTAGGATTTAACGGTCATCAACCAGAAGCTGCGGATGGATATACTTCTACTGGAAGTTTATACATGGCAACTTTGAGTTTCCTGCCTTTGGGCCTTCCTGCTGATAATCCTTTCTGGACAGATGAACCTGCAGACTGGACGACAAAAAAGGCTTGGAAAGGGGAGAAGATCCGTAAAGATTATAAGGTGGAATATTGAGAATAGACTTATATTTAGCACGTTTTCTAGTAGGTATTTGTTTTTTAGCAAAACGTACTTGCGTTTGTTTTCGAACGTAAGTACGTTTGGGTCAAAACGCAAGGGAGTTTTATTTCAAACGCCTTTGCGTTTTATTGTGAACGCTTAGGTGTTTTTTATGGAAGCGTAAAAGTGTTTGAAAGGACGTAAAAAAACAGCTCTGGAAGGCTCCAGAGCTGTTTTTTTTATATTGGGTTTGAAGAGCTTATTTCAAGCGAGCTAATGTTTCCTTGATACGGCGCATAGCTTCAACAATGTTTTCGTCAGAAGTTGCGTAGCTCATACGGATGCATTCAGGTGCACCGAAAGAAGTTCCACCTACGCAAGCTACGTGGCCTACTTCCAACAGGTACATAGCCAAATCGTCTGCATTATTGATTACACGGTCTCCGTCTTTCTTACCGAAGAAAGAATCACATTTCGGGAAGAGGTAGAAAGCTCCCT
>UMHI01053094.1_pt1 | contig 26022 bp, 24 predicted proteins | sample 1965481 | NCBI WGS metagenome assembly UMHI01 (sample SAMEA4836093, study PRJEB28245) | human gut metagenome | biome: gut microbiome; material: fecal sample | place: Denmark | collected 2008 | reverse complement strand
AAAGAGCTATGCTAGTCAATACGCCAATTTTGGAAGCTTACCTTCTACAAAACCACCGATTCGATCATTTCCTACACTGAAGCCAATAGGATTCACCTGGTAAATGAAAGAAGTTGTCAAATCGGATTTATTGAGGCTTTTACGACCTGCTTCGGTCAGTGCGTCTTCTGTACGGCGTGATAGATTGATACCTGCGCCTGCAGAACCATACATCTCGAATAGTCCTTTTCGGAAATACACAAACTCAGCAGTCGGTAATACTAGAAAGTTCAGATTCTTTTCTTTGATAGAAGGTGAACTTTCACCTGTTAGGGTCAGTTCGCTGCTACTACGGGCAAATCCTAAATCAGCTCCGACTTTAAACCGGTTGAGTGAGTAGCGGTATCCTAGTCCGTATAAGAGTGTACCTTTTTGGTTTGAACGTTTTCCACCAGTTACCGCATCTGATAATCCTGTTCCTAAAATATCTACTGTACTTAAGGTCAAACCGTCGCTGACAGAAAAGCGTATCTGATTCCGATTGTCTGTTTGTCCTTTTGCTAAATTGATACTTGCCAATACACACAAAGATAAAACGATTAATTTGAAATTCATAATTTTTCTAATTTAAAACGTTAATAATTGAATTGTTTAGTTCGCCCGTTTGGGTCGTTTCATCTCTATAACGTATCGGATATGGAAAACCCCTATGCGTTGTTCAAAAGAAAAAACAAAAGAAAAAGTTATGCTTATGAAAAAAATAGATGGAAATGTTTGTCCGTTGACTAAAAATATCCTACATTTGTGCCACTTTCAGATGCGGTAATAGCTCAGTTGGTAGAGCATTGGCTTCCCAAGCCGAAGGTCACGGGTTCGAGCCCCGCTTACCGCTCTTATTCGGCAAGCGTTTCCTAAAAGAAAACGCTTTTTTATTGGACTTACTTACTGAAATTTCTCTTTCCGGAATAATGTAAGAATCGGATACATCTTATGCTGACGTATAATCCAAGACAATCAGTCTGTAACCTTTGTTGTCAAGCCGTTAGCGGAATACTTCTTATGAATGTATCGATTTGAAAAACAATTTAATAGATAGTCTATTCGTAAATGGCAATCTTATCCAGAATACCGGTCAGATAAGCAATGGTTACTCCGTAGTTAGTCATAGGTACATGTTGTTCCCTGGCACTGTTTACTCGGTTCAATACATATTTTCGGTTGAACATACACGCACCACAATGAATTATCAAGTCATATCCGCTTAAATTTTGTGGGAAATCAGTGCCGGATACAATATCGATTTGTAATCCGGAACCGATTTTATTCCGTAACAAGCGTGGAATCTTCACTCGCCCGATGTCTTCCGTAAGTGGAGCATGTGTGCAAGCCTCGGCTATCAGGACTTTCGAGGAATCTGTCAGTTGTGCAATGGCATTTGCTCCTTGAATGAAATAGTCGATGTCTCCTTTGTAACGGGCAAAAAGAACTGAAAATGAGGTCAGTCTGGTTGCTTCCGGCTTTTTCTCGTATACACTCTTGAAGACCTGTGAGTCAGTAATTATCAGTTGGGGAGGGTTGGCCAATGCCTGTAAGGTTTCAGTCAGCTTATCAGTAGTACAGCTCATGACGATACATTTCCGGTCCAGTAGCTCACGGATAGTCTGTACTTGTGGAAGAATCAGTCGTCCTTTAGGAGCCTGAATGTCCTGTGGCATGACCAGCATAACCACATCACCGCTTTTTACCAACTTTCCAAGAATACTGGTCTGTTGGTTTTCATCCGGCATTTTGTCTTGGATATTCCGGCGGATTGATTCGATACCCTGTTTCAGTCTGCCACTTACCAACAAAGGGACCTGACCGGTTTTCTGTTCAATGGCAATCATTTCCGCTTCGGCGTTTTCCAGAATGTCGGATTTGTTCAATATCCAGATGATTGGAATCTTCTTGTCCTTCAGTCGGTTGCTCCATTGTATTTCCTGCTCGATATTGCTGTCGGTGCAGATCATTAGGGCGATGTCTGTCCGTTCTACGGCCCGTAATGTCTGTTCGATACGTAGGTTACCTAGCTTACCTTCATCGTCAAAACCGGCCGTATCGATGAATACACATGGCCCTATTCCGTGAAGTTCCATGGATTTGTATACCGGATCGGTTGTTGTACCGGCTACAGAAGATACTACTGCTACTTCTTGGTTTGTCAAGGCATTAAGGAGGGCAGATTTACCGCTGTTGCGTTTGCCGAAAAGTCCGATGTGGAGTCTTTCGGCACGGGGGGTATCTTGTAAACTACTCATTTCTCTTTGATTTAGAAGCGGAAATCACGTTTCCCTTGGGTTATGGCACTTAGATTCTCGAGGGCACGTCGACGGATGGCTGGATTGGGAATCTTTTCCATCTGCTCCTGGATTATACGCACACCCAGTTCACGGGTCTTGGGGGATGCATAATCCTCCAGATATTCCTGTAATGTCATTAAGGCATTCGGAGCACAACAGTTGGCTATCTGGCCCGTTTTTACCAGTGACATGAATCGGTCGCCAGTGCGTCCTTCACGGTAGCAGGCGGTACAGAAGCTGGGAATATAGCCCAATTTCAATAACCAGGCTACTATTTCGTCTAATGTACGGGTATCGCTTACATCGAATTGGGCGGAATTTTCTTCCGGTATTTCTGGAGTTGCGTATCCGCCTACGCTGGTCTTTGATCCTCCACTGATTTGTGAAACTCCCAGTTCCAATACTTTCTCACGGGAAGCTTGAGACTCACGGGTAGAAATAATCATCCCAGTATAAGGAACGGCTATCCGGATGACTGCAACGATTTTCTGGAAGACTTCGTCGGAAATGGCATTCTGAAAATCATGTGCATCAATATCATCTGCCGAACAGATACGGGGTACACTGATGGTATGCGGACCTACTCCATAAGTTGCTTCCAGGTGTTCGGCATGCATCAACAAACCCACAAAATCATACCGGTAAGTGTTCAGGCCAAACAATACACCGATACCTACATCGTCAATTCCTCCTTGCATGGCACGGTCCATGGCTTCTGTATGGTAGGCATAGTTACTTTTCGGACCTCTGGGATGAAGCTTTTCGTAATTCTCCTTATGGTAGGTTTCCTGAAATAAGATATAAGTACCGATACCTGCTTCATGCAGACGTCGGTAATTTTCTACGGTTGTGGCCGCAATATTGACATTCACCCGACGGATGGCACCGTTTTTATGTTTGATGCTATAGATAGTCTGTATGGACTCCAAGATGTATTCGATAGGATTCCGTATCGGGTCCTCACCGGCTTCCAGAGCCAGTCGTTTATGTCCCATATCCTGTAAGGCAATCACTTCCTGACGGATTTCTTCCTGCGACAGTTTTTTACGTGCAATGGTTTTGTTTTTTGCATGATACGGACAATATACACAACCGTTGACACAATAATTAGACAGATAGAGTGGGGCGAACATGACAATGCGATTTCCGTAGAATTTCTGTTTGATTTCCCGGGCAAGGCCAAAAATCTCTTCCAGAAGTTCCGGATCGTCACATTCCAGGAGCACAGCTGCTTCACGGTGGTTCAATCCTTTGCAGGTACGTGCCTTTTCTATCAGCGAACGGATAAGTTCCCGGTTGTTCTTATTTGATGCTGCATATTCCAGCGTTTCTGTAATTTCTTCGTGGCTGATGAATTCTTCAGCTAGGGTGGAGTCTACCTTGTACATAATACGATATACTGAATATAAGTTTGTTTTTATATTGAATCCAGATTGTTCCCCGGATAATCACCTCTATTTTTGTCTATTTCATAGCCTATGGTCTTCATTCGTGCTTCCAGTAGTTTGAGTCCTTCGGCCGCTTCTGCGCCCATAGAGGCTTTGTTGTCATATAAAGCATATTTATGCCTTTGTTGGGAAGGTGACAGGTTGGGCATGACAACGTTAGCTCCCGACAGAATTCCTTGTTCACGGCCGTCTGGGACCAATGTAGCAAGTGCCGTAGTCGAGGGAATCAAGGCTTGCGGATGCATCAACCGGAAAATAGCCAACAGAAGCAGGGTCTGTTTCAGGTTACCTGCCGGATGGTTGGCAAAAGGAGTGTCGTGATGAGGAAGGAAGGGACCTATCCCAATCATTTGAGGACGGAAACGACCGATAAACAGAATATCTTCTATCAAATGGTCTATGGTTTGTCCGGGTGACCCTACCATGATGCCTGTACCTGTCTGGAACCCGATACGTTTCAGGTCGTTCAGGCAACGGAGCCGATTGGACAGGGACATCTTTTCCGGATGTAACATTCGATAATGCTGTTCGTTATGAGTTTCATGACGAAGCAGATACCGGTTAGCTCCAGCCTCGTAAAAGCGCTGATAGGTAGCTGTGTCTTTCTCTCCGAGAGAGAGAGTGATGGCGACATCCGGATAGTTCTTCCGGATAGTGGTGATGATATCAATCATCTGTTCGTCGTACGAACGGCTATCTTCTCCTCCTTGCATGACAAAAGTACGGAACCCCAAGGTATAACCTTCTTTACAGCAAGCCAGAATCTCTTCTTTATCAAGCCGGTAACGCTCAATAGCCCGGTTGCTGCAACGAATGCCGCAATAATAGCAGTCATTGTGGCAACAGTTACCGATTTCTATCAGTCCCCGGATATAAACTCTGTTTCCGAAATATGTCTGTGATACTTTGCATGCTTTCTGTCGGATAATTGACAGATGTTCTTCATCACAGCGGGTAAGAAGTGTACGCAATTTATCGGGAGGCAATGTCTGCTCCCGATAAAGGCGTTCTATCAGATCTCTCATGAGAGAAGTATTTATTCTTCTTTGTACATTTCGTCACTGTTTTCGTACTTCAAGGTACGTTTCAACAGGTCTTGATTCAATTGGCGTTTTCCATTCAGTGGGTCATTGTAAGCACTTGGTCCAGTTACACAACCTCCTTCGCACGCCATCATTTCAATGAATTGTGCGTCAACTTTTCCTGTCTTGGCATATGCGCGGAGTACACCAATGTTCTTTTTATTGAAATCAGAGAACTGTAGCATCTTGATGCCTTCGGCTTTCGGACCCAGATATGCCTTGACTGCACCTGCCACACCGCCAGCCTGTGCAAATCCATGTGCTTCGCAAACAGATTCGTAACTTACCTTATACGGATTTGTCTGTTCAAGTTCGATACCTAAACCCTGGAATATCGGATGAAGTTCTTCGAAAGTCATAACATAATCTACACATTCGTCACGGTCAGCTTCCTTACGTTTGGCAATACACGGACCGATGAATACCACTTTCGCATTCGGATATTTCTCTTTGGCGATACGGGCTGTATAGTACATGGGTGATCCGGTAGACGAAACGTATTTCTTCATATCCGGAATGTGTTTGTTCACCAGCTCAATATATGACGGGCAGCATGAGGTCGTCATGAATTTCTGTCCTTCTGCCAGTTTTTCCAATAGTTCTTTTCCCTCATGGCTGGTAGTCTGCATTGCACCTTCTGCTACTTCAATTACATCTTTGAAGCCGACCTGTTTTAATGCGCCGTAAACTTGGTCGATGGTAGCTTTGAACTGTCCGAGAATGGATGGAGCCGGAATGGCTATTACTTCTTCTCCGCGGCGGATAGCCTCCAGCACATCGAATACCTGAGAAATCTCGAAAATGGCACCGAATGGACATGCGTTCAGACATTTACCACAGTAGATACATTTGCTTTCATCGATGTGTTCTACGTTATGTTCGGTCTTGCTGATAGCTTTTACCGGACAGGCTTCTTCACATGGAACGGGAATGTATACGATGGCGTGATACGGACAACTTTTATGGCAGAGGCCACAACTGATACAAGTATCATGGTCTATGTGTGCCTGGCCGGTTTTTTTATCGAAATGCACAGCTCCTTTCGGGCAATTCATGTAGCAACTTCTGGCTACACATCCCCGGCACAAATTACTTACTTCATAATTTACCTGTACGCAAGAAGAACATGCCTCATCGATGACACACAGAATGTTTTGTTTGATTTTTCCGCGACGTTCCAATGCCTGGCGGGCATATTCTGATAGAGGTGTCAGTTCGTCTGTTTCGTCGTCCATATCCCATCCTAACAGAGGGAGTAATTTGTATTTGGTTACTGCACGTTCCTTGTGGATGCAGCAACGTCCTACCGGTTGCGAACGGCGAGGGCTGAATTCCAATGGAATGCGGTCAATTTTTTCAATTAATTGGTTTTCTTTCCAGAGAGCTACGAGATTTGCTAGCAGCTTGTGCCGGACAATCATTACGTTGTTAGTAAAAGCCATACTTGATCTGGTTTAAAGTTAGTTATCCTAGTTGTTTGTCTGCATGTCCCTTTGGCACATAATGCAGAACACACTTAAATTAGTTACAAAATTAAAATAAAATATGGAAAAATCCAAATGAAGAACCTGTTGGCATTCGAACAATTTGTCCTTCATGAGCAGGTTTTTTAGGTAGCCGGAACAGAGTGGGGAAAAAAGAAGGAGTACCGATAAAAGTACTCCTTGGCTTTTGGTATCATTTAATCCTGACAGGAATACCCGAAACCATCCAATAGACTTCTTCTGCTTTTGAAGCAATATATTGGTTAATCCATCCCAATAAGTCTGTAAATTTCCGTTGGATTCCGTTCTCGGACACTCCACCTGCGCCGATTTCGTTAGTAACGAAGATGAAGGTAGCTTCCTGCGCCGTAAATGCGTTGAATTCATTTTTAAGTGTTTGTAGGCTCCGCTCTACGTCCGATTGGTAATCAAAAAAGAAATTGGTAGCCCATAAGGTTACACAATCTATCAGGATAACCCGTCCTGGCAATTGGAGCTGACTTAACTTTCGTTCCTCTTCCAGATTAGTCCATTCAGGACCTCGTCTTTTCTGATGGATACGTACACGTTCACGGAATTCGTCATCCCAGATATGAGCTGTAGCCAGATAGACCGGTCGGGGAGAAAGTGTCAATGCCATTTGTTCGGCATAAGTACTTTTACCGGATCGTTGTCCGCCTGTAATCAGAATGATTCTGCCCATTATTCTTCCGGAGTTTCTGCAGTGCGTAAAATCAGGGTTGTTGCCCCTAATGTAAAGATATCTCCTTCCTCCAACCGTACCTGATCTTTCGGTCCCAGAATCTCATTCATCAGAAAAGTGCCGGTAATGCTGTCATTGTCGCGGAGTGTATAGATAATCTTACCCTGTTTGTTGCGCTTTACATTCAGGATGCAATGACGACGGTCCATACTCGGGTCGTTCGTTTCAATAGCGATGTCTACTTCGGTCCCTTTACTGCGCCGTCCAATCAGATTGTCTCCTTCGTGTAAGGGGAATACTTGTTTGAAACCGAATACATTTTCTATGACTACGATATTTCCGAACTTCTGTGTGCCTTCTGTCTCGTCGACTATTTCAGACTTTTGGTTGGCTGCGTTCAGTTTTGATTTCCCGATGCGGATACCGAATTGCTTGTGGCAATTATCACAAAGGAAGACCAATGACTGGCCTTCCTCGTATCTCGTCTCGTCAAACTGGATATAGTTGTCACACTTGGGGCATCTAACTCGTTTCATGATTTACTTGTAGGGTCTGTCTTATTTGGTTGTAAAGACCCATGCATCTTTAAATTGGTTGTTTGCTTTAAATTGATTGATTTGTTTATAGGCATCTGCAGCATCAGAGAATTGTGAAATGGCAACCCGGTATCGTTTGCCGCTAGCTATTACCTGTGCATTTTTATAGCCTTGTTTCCGATATACTTCGGCTTGAACTTCAGCATCTGTGACTTCTGGAAAACTGGCCACGATGATGTATGATTTTTTCCCTGAAACCGACTTCTTTGATGTAGTGTTTTCAGCTTTCTTTTCAGGAGTTTTTACCGGGACATTGCCTTTTGAGGTCTCGTTCCCCGATGCCTGTGCCTGTTGCTTTGGAGCTTTTTCCGTTTGGGGGGCTGCAGCTATCTTTTCTGTTTTGACAGTGACGGGCTTTAATGTGTTTACGTTGTTTTTCGGGCGGCTTTGCCGACGGGCTTTCTTCAGCGAATCTTCTGTCGCGTTTGCATAGTCTGCCTGTACGTAATTGGCCAGTGTCGTTACGATAGATTCACCGCGGATGGCGTCAAACATGCTTGTAGAACCCAATGAAGCATAGTTCGCTTCGTCTACATAGGTGTTCTCTACGGGGGTGGAGAGGATGAAGAACAATAGAATTGCTGCGGCTACCGATACCGCATGCTGTATCCATTCGGATGACAGAATCCGCTTCCATGTGGTCTGTTTCCATGGAGTCAATGCCTTTTTCTTCTGCCGGTGGATTTCCATGTGTGGCAATGCTTTCGGAGCAGTTGCTTCTTGTTGTGCAAGCTTGGGAAGAATGACTTTCCCCAGGCCATATAAAGAAGGTGTAAAAAAAGCATCCTGGCGTGGCTCAAATTCGTATACTCCCTGAACATTGTAATACAGAGTGCCGATATTTCCTAATTCTACTTGCCCTTGTTGATAGATGTCTTCTTTCAGTTGCGATACAATTCTTTCTATTTTACGGGTAGCATCCGGAAAATCGGTATTATAGGCTTGCATATATGATTGTACCAACAGTCCGTCATTCATTACCAGTTGCGGATTGAAGCCAATGGTACGTAAGGGAGGACAGAACTCATTCGTTTCATTGCAGAATTGAGCCGGACGATTGTGAGCGATAAATCCTCCTAATCCTGGAACAATGACACAATCGTTCTCAAGCAATAATATTTCTATGTGTTTAATTAATTCAATCATATCGCAAATTTAGTGTTTTTATCCATTCGGACATATTTTTCATGCCTAAAATTTAGAAGCGGAAACAAAATTCGGCTTATTTTTCAGCAGAACGCGTATTTTTAGAAAAAACTGGTTGTACCTTGTATTCTGAAGGCTGAAAAGATTGTTTTGATTTTGCGCTTCTGTCAGTTTACACTATCTTTGCAGGACCAAAGAATTTGAAAGAATAAGACAAATGAAAAATGTTGTTGCTGTTCTAATGTTGTTGTCCATGCTTGCTTCCTGTACTTCGAAAAAGGCAGGCGAAGAAAGTTTACGGCAGCATGCAACCGATGCCCATGTTCTGGAGGAGTTACAAGGGGTTTGGTTGGATGATAATACTGAACTACCTCTATTCAAGATTGTGGGTGATTCTATCTATTATGCGGGGCAGAATAATGTCCCACAGCAGTTCGCCTTGTTCAATGACACTTTATTTGTATATGGTGTACAGACGGTGTGTTATCCTATACGCAGGCGTACGGAGCACAGCATGCATTTTGCTACTCCACAGGGCGATCAGGTATCGTTGCATAAATCGGAAATAGACTCGGTTTATGTGGATTCACAACAGGAAATTCATCAGCCTGCCCAAGAGGTAATACAGAAGGATTCTGTTATTCTTTTTAAGGGCGAAAGGTATCGTGGCTATGCGTATATTAATCCTACAGGTATTAAGGTGATTCGCCCAGGAATCAGCGAAGAGGGCTTGTCTGTGGATAATGTCTTCTATGATAATGTGATTCATATCTGTGTTTATCAGGGTACTCGCCGGCTTTATTCGAAAGACATTAAAAGGCCAATGTTTGCCGGGTTGGTTCCGGATGATTTTTTGAATAATTCAATCCTTTCAGACATGAATTTTGTCGATGTCAACGCGGACGGGTATATTTTCGAAGCTACACTCTGTATGCCGGATGGTCCTACTTGCTATAATATCCGGTTGTTTGTCGATTTCGAGGGGAATCTGACATTCAAGCTTTGTCAATAATCGGTTATAAACTTTTTTAAATAATCAGGGCGGAACTGAGGGATTCTTCGGTTCCGCCCTGATTACTTTTTAATGGGATATATCCTTTAAAGTGATTGTGACTGTTTGTCAGTTAGAAGAATTTTCTTCTCCTGACGGAGATTTCTTTTTCGGTCGGTTGTTGTTCTTCGGCTTTCCGGAATTTTTTCCCTGCGCATTCCTTTTGTTCCCTCCTTTGCGCTGAGGGTTTCTCCCTTTCTTATTACTGCGTGGCTCATAGGCAGGCGCTTCTCCTAACTCTTCGGGTACCGGTATCTTGTAGATTTCTTTTTCCAGAAAGTCTTCAATCTGTTTGAACCGGCTCTGTTCTGTTTCACTGACAAACGTGATGGCACATCCGTCGTTGTTGGCGCGTGCCGTACGTCCGATACGGTGCACGTAATCTTCGCTGTCGTGCGGTACATCGTAATTGATGACAAGGCGAATATCATCGATATCTATTCCTCTGGCTACGATATCAGTGGCTACCAGCATGTTGATTCTTCCGTTCCGGAACTCATGCATGATTTCTTCACGTTGTGACTGGTCGAGGTCTGAATGCATTTCGCCTACATTCAGTTTCATGCGTTTGAGCGCCTTGGTCACTTCTTTCACTTTCAGTTTGGAAGAGGCGAAGATAATGACACGTTCCGGCGACTGTTCCTTGAACAAGGACTGGATGATGCCTAACTTCTGTGCTTCGTAACATACATAGGCGACTTGGATAATCTTGTCTGCAGGTCTTGATACGGCCAATTTGACTTCTACCGGGTCAGTCAGAATAGTTTTGGCCAACTGCTGAATCTTGGCAGGCATGGTTGCCGAGAACATGATAGTCTGTCGCTCTTTGGGCAGATATTTGACTATCTGCATGATATCGTCTGCAAATCCCATATCCAGCATACGGTCTGCTTCGTCAAGGATGAAGAAAGATACTCTTGATAAGTCTACGTAGCCCAGACTCAAGTGGCTGATAAGCCGTCCTGGAGTTGCTATGACTACATCAGCTCCCAATGTCAAGCCTTTTTTCTCCTGCTCGAAACGGACACCGTCATTTCCCCCATAAACTGCTACGCTGGATACTGGCATGAAGTAAGAAAATCCTTCCATCTGCTGGTCTATCTGTTGGGCCAGTTCGCGGGTAGGGGACATGATGATACAGTTGATGGAATCGTCGGGATATCCACCTTTGCTTAGCTGGTTCAGTACCGGTAACAGATAAGCGGCAGTTTTTCCCGTCCCTGTTTGGGCAACTCCAATCAAATCTTTCCCTTCCAAGAGGAAGGGGATAGTATGTTCCTGAACCGGTGTACATTCTTTGAAATTCATGGCATCCAATGCCTGTAGTACACTTTCTTCGAGGTTAAGTTCTGAAAAATTCATATATAATATCCTTATGTTTCATTTAGAGCTTTCCTTGTTCTTCCAGATAGGAATCCTTGAAGCCAAGGAAATACAGTACACCGTCCAGTCCGATGGTATTGATGGACTGTTTGGCATTGGCAACAACTTTCGGCTTTGCATGGAAAGCTATGCCAAGTCCTGCGACAGAAAGCATCGGCAGGTCGTTTGCGCCGTCACCTACAGCAATTGTCTGTGCAATGTCTACTTTTTCTACCTGAGCAATCAGCTGGAGCAGTTCGGCTTTTCTTTTTCCGTCTACTATGTCACCTACGTAGCGCCCGGTCAGCTTACCGTCTTTAATTTCCAATTGGTTGGCGTATACATAATCGATGCCGAATTTATCTTTCAGGTAATTGCCGAAATAGGTAAATCCACCTGACAGGATGGCAATCTTGTAACCGTATCGTTTCAGTACGAACATCAGGCGTTCTACTCCTTCCGTTATCGGTAGATGTTCGGCGATGTCGCGCATTACGCTTTCGTCCAATCCTTTCAGCAAAGCAACGCGTTCTGTGAAACTTTCACGGAAATCGATTTCTCCACGCATGGCCCGTTCTGTGATGGCTTTTACCTGGTCGCCTACTCCCGCACGCATGGCCAGTTCATCAATGACTTCCGTTTCAATCAGGGTAGAATCCATATCGAAACAAATCAGACGGCGCATACGGCGGTACATGTTGTCCTGTTGGAAAGAGAAATCCATAGACAGGCTGGAACTCAAGTGCATCAGGTCACGCTGCAGACCTTCCATATCTTTTGGTGTACCACGTACAGAAAATTCGATACACGCACGTACATTGGCTTTTTTTTCGTCCAACGGAATACGGCCAGTCAGTCGGCGGATACCATCAATATTCAGGTGTTGTTCTGCCAACAGACGGGTAGCACCGGCTATCTGTTTGGCACTCAGCTTTCGGCCCAATAGCGTCAGGATGTATCGGTTTTTTCCCTGCATGCTTACCCATTCGTCGTACTCCTCGTAGGAAATGGGGTAGAAGCGGATATTGATTCCCAGGTTGGAAGCCTGGAATAACAGGTTTTTCATGATGTTTCCCGAATCCGATTCTTTGCACTTGAATAAGATTCCGAGCGATAATGTACTGTGGATATCAGCTTGGCCGATATCCATGATATCTACTTCATATTGCGACAGGATTTCCGTAATTGATGCGGTAAGTCCCGGACGATCCACTCCGTTGATACGGATTAAGATCAATTCTTTTTTATTCTCCATTCCTTTACGCAGTTTTCTCTAATTTGCAAATGTACGAATTTAAAGCTATTTTGCAGCATTTAGGCTTAAAAAAGCATGTTTATTTTATCTGTCCCAGGTTGTATTTATGTTAAAAAACATATTTTATGGGCAGAAGATGATGCAATATCGGCAAAAAGCACTATCTTTGCAGCAGATTTCTTAACCAGTAGTGCTGAGTTTCAGCGCAAAAGTAATGTTCCGGGTTGAAATCACTGTAAAAGGACAGTCCCGGATAGTATTAACTAAAATCGTGTTACATGATTAAAAGTGTAAAATGGATTTTTGTTGTATTAGTATTCAGTTCCTTAATCTCTCTCTCCTTTCGGAATGATGAGAGTGCTTTCACAGAGGGACTCCGTGTAGGTGAAGAAGCTCCGGAGTTATTGCTCTGTAATCAGATGCAGCCGCTCGACCTGCATGCCCCGGCGGGGTCTTATACTTTGTTGAGCTTTTGGGCCAGTTATGATGCAACATCCCGTCTGACGAATTTGTCATTGAGCCGGGTTGCCGGGCATAACTCCCGTATAAAGATGATTTCTGTTTCTTTTGATGAATACCGCTCTGCATTTAATGCCTCGGTACGTCAGGACGGGCTTCCAGAAGCATCGTGCCATTGGGAAACAGAAGGCGAGAAGTCGGAAATTTTCAAACGCTACGGTTTGAAAAATGGTTTCAAGAACTACTTGCTTGATAGCGAAGGCAAGGTTGTTGCTTGTAATGTTACCTCCGATGAACTGACAGCTTTGTTGGAGAAGTAAGGACTTCTGCCAGATGAAGATGAAAGATTGAATACAACAAAAAGTAAGGGTTGCTTTAAGCTGCGATAATGCAGTTTGAGGCGACTTTTTTTATGTTTGAATGTCTGCTCCTGCCATTAAATTCAAGGTTCTTATTCTATTTTTATACCTGCACAGAAGACGTCTGTTCGTTTGAACAGAAACGTCCGTTTGTTTTGATTAAAACATGAGCAGGTTTTCATCAAAACAAACGGACGTTTTTATGGTTCCTTTATATTGGGTACTCCTTCTACTTATTTCGGAGCCTTACGGTACAGATAGATAGCTATGAATAGGTATAAGAAGTTGGGAATCCACACGGCGATACTGGCCGGTACATTCCCATTGATGGCAAAAGTAGACGAAATGGTCTGGAACAGGATATACGAGAAGCTCAGTGCTATACCGATACCCAAATGAAGTCCCATTCCTCCTTTCCGCTTTTGCGATGAAAGGGATACTCCGATGACTGTCAGAATGAAAGCGGCAAAAGATGTAGCAATCCGTCGATGGTATTCCACTTCGAAGATTTTGATATTGGCAAATCCCCGCTGCTTCTGCTTCTGAATATAGCTATGTAATTGTGGGCTGGTCATGGTTTCCTGCTGTCCTCGGGTTATCAGGAAATCCTGTGGTTCCATATTGATAATCGTATCCAGTCTGTCTCCCCGGGTAATGGTTTCTTTCATACCCTTCATTTCACGGATCATGTAATCTTTAACTGTCCACTTGTGAACGGTTGTCGTATCGTATGTGATACGGCGTGCAGTCATATGTGATACCAACTGATGGTTCTCGAACTTGTCCAGCGAGAAGCGATATCCTGTTTTGTTGTAATTTTCATAACGTTCCATGTAAGCGATGACTCCTGAGTCTACTTCCAGTTGGATATTACGGGCGTATGTATCCGATTTTTTCTTCTTATAGATATTCTCGAACCGCAATCGGGTAACACTACCTGTCGGAATAACTTCTGTACTCAGTACATAAGTCACCAGGGCGATACAAGCGGCCGAAATCATATATGGATACATCAGACGCTTGAAACTCATACCCGTAGAGAACATGGCAATGATTTCAGAGTTTTCTGCCAGTTTCGATGTAAAGAAAATAACCGCTATGAACACGAACAGTGGACTGAACAGATTCGTATAATAGGGGATGAAGTTCAGGTAATAATCGAAGATTATGGCCTTCAGCGGCGCCCGGTTGTTTATGAACCGGTCAATGTTCTCGTTGATGTCGAATACCACGGCGATGGAAATAATCAGTGCGATGGCAAAGAAATATGTCCCTAGAAACTTGACGATGATATACCGGTCAAGTCTTTTCAGCGGTTTCTTCTTCATCCACTGCGGGATATTCCATGAGCAGCGTTTCAGCAGTCTCTTAAGCGGGTTCTCTTTCATGTGTGTATTTATAATCTCGTTGACAGACGTTTAACCATAACAGTTTTCCAACTGGAGAAATCGCCCTCGATGATGTGTCGACGTGCCTCTTTCACCAACCAGAGATAGAAGGCCAGATTATGAATGGAAGCAATCTGAAGGGCAAGCAGTTCCTGGGCGTGGAACAAATGACGCAGATAGGCACGGCTGTACATCGTATCTACATAAGAGGCTCCGTCGGCTTCGATGGGTGAATAGTCGTTTTCCCATTTCTTGTTACGCATGTTCATGATGCCGTCTTTGGTGAAAAGCATACCGTTACGTCCGTTTCGTGTAGGCATGACACAGTCGAACATATCGACTCCTCGTTCGATTCCTTCCAATATATTGACCGGAGTTCCTACTCCCATCAGGTATCGTGGCTTGTCGGTAGGCAGAATTTCATTGACCACTTCAATCATTTCATACATTTTTTCGGTCGGTTCACCTACAGCCAGCCCACCGATAGCGTTGCCGTCAGCACCTTTTGAGGCGATGTATTCGGCCGAGCGTTTACGTAAATCCGGATAGACGCATCCCTGTACGATAGGGAAAAGGGACTGGTTATAGCCGTATTTAGGCTCTGTTTCGTTGAAGCGGGTGATGCAACGGTCCAGCCAACGGTGTGTCAGTTCCATGGATTTCTTGGCATAGGTATAATCGGATGTTCCCGGTGCGCACTCGTCGAAAGCCATAATGATATCGGCTCCTATAGTACGTTCGATGTCCATTACCCGCTCGGGAGTGAACAGGTGTTTCGAACCGTCTATGTGAGAACGGAATTCTACCCCTTCTTCCTTGAGCTTTCGGATACTTGACAGCGAGAAGACCTGAAAGCCTCCGCTGTCGGTCAGCATAGGACGATCGAATCCGTTGAATTTATGTAACCCGCCGGCTCCCTCTATGATGTCCAGTCCTGGGCGGAGATAGAGATGATAGGTGTTTCCTAGGATAATCTGAGCCTTGATGTCTTCTTTCAGTTCATGCAGATGTACTCCCTTGACACTTCCCAGCGTACCCACAGGCATGAAAATCGGTGTTTCAATCTGCCCATGGTCGGTCGTAATCAGACCGGCACGGGCATTCGACTTTGGGTCAGTATGTTGCAATTCAAATTTCATAATTATGCTTTTATCTTTTCTTTTTCTTCGTTTACGCTGAGATCTATCGCATCGGCCACCTTTTCATTGGTCAGTGAAAGCTGGAGTACTTCCTTAATGTCCTTTACGTAGTGGAAGGTCAGTCCCTGTACATAGATAGGTTGTATCTCTTCTATGTTCTTACGGTTTTCCTCACACAAGATAATTTCTTTGATACCGGCACGCTTGGCTGCCAGAATCTTTTCACGGATTCCACCGACAGGCAGAACTTTGCCTCGCAACGTAATTTCCCCTGTCATGGCCAGATTTGGCTTCACCTTCCGTTGGGTCAAGGCGGAGGCGAGTGAGGTCACCATGGTGATACCTGCTGACGGACCGTCTTTCGGAATAGCTCCTTCCGGCACGTGGATATGGATATTCCAGTTTTCGAATACTTCGGTAGGCAGATTCAACAGGTGGCTATGGGCTTTCAGGTATTCCAATGCCAGCATGGCCGATTCTTTCATTACATCTCCCAAATTACCGGTCAGTGTCAGTTTTCCACCTTTCCCTTTACTCAAGCTGGTTTCTACGAACAGGATTTCTCCGCCTACAGCAGTCCAGGCCAAGCCTGTCACAACTCCGGCGTATTCATTTCCCTGATATTTATCCCGCGAATATTCAGGGGCTCCAAGATAAGCCTTGATGTCGGCAGGCTTCAGTTCGTGCTGTCCGGTGAATCGGTCGCTGGCAATTTCAAGGGCAATCTTACGCATCACTTTACTGATTTTTTTCTCAAGTTCTCGTACACCGCTTTCACGGGTGTAGTTCTCGATGATGCATTCAATGGCAGCCTTCGTAAACTTGACATGTTCTTTCTGTAAACCGTTGGCCTGCATCTCTTTCGGAATCAGGTGACGTTTGGCAATCTCAATCTTTTCTTCTGTGATATAGCCGCTTACTTCAATTAATTCCATACGATCCAGTAATGGGGTAGGAATGGTTCCCAGATTATTGGCTGTAGCGATAAACATCACTTTTGAGAGGTCGTAGTCCATGTCTATGTAATTGTCATGGAATGTGTTGTTCTGCTCTGGATCAAGCACTTCCAGCATGGCTGAGCTCGGGTCACCCCGGTGGTCGCTTCCCAGTTTGTCTATTTCATCGAGGATGATTACTGGGTTTGAGGTTCCTGCTTTTATCAGGCTTTTGATGATACGTCCAGGCATAGCTCCGATATATGTCTTGCGATGTCCTCGGATTTCTGCTTCATCGTGAACGCCTCCCAATGACATACGGACATATTTCCGTTTCAAGGCACTGGCAATGGAACGTCCCAATGAAGTCTTTCCGACTCCCGGAGGTCCGTATAAGCAGATAATCGGAGACTTGAGATCTCCTTTCAGTTTTAATACTGCCAAATGCTCCAGAATACGTTCTTTTACTTTTTCCAGACCATAGTGGTCCTTGTTCAGAACTTTCTCTGCATTTTGCAGGTTGATATCGTCTGTAGAGTAAGTTTCCCACGGTAAAGCAAGTAAGGTCTGTAAGTAAATCAACTGGACGTTGTAATCAGGAGATTGTGGATTAATACGTTCCAGTTTGTTCACTTCCCGCTCGAAAATCTCGGAAACTTCTTTTGACCAGGCTTTTTCTTTGCCTTTATTTCGTAATTCTTCTATCTCGTCATCCTGACTGTTACCCAGTTCGTCCTGAATATTTTTTATCTGTTGCTGAAGGAAGTATTCTTTCTGCTGACGGTCCAACTCTTCACGGGTACGCATCTGGATACTTTGTTTCAGTGCTGCCAACTGGATTTCCTTATTCAGAATCTGTATCAGCCGATAGAGTCTGTCTTTCAGATTGTTTATCTGCAACAGGTCAATTTTATCTTCTACCGTGAATGGAAAATTGGAGCAGATAAAGTTTACCAGCATCTCGTTGTTTTCCAGGTTCTTGATGGCAAATGCAGCATCAGGACTCAGGTTGTCGGAAATGTCAATAAATTTGCTGCTCATCTCACGGCACGTATCCATCAGCGCTTTGAACTCAGTTGTTCCTTCTACCTTCATGTCTTCTTCGATGGGGGTGACCTTTCCGGAAAGGTAAGGACGCAGTGAGGTGATTTGATCTATGTGTACTTTCGGACCGTTTGCCTGAAGAATGACAGTGGTGGAACCTCCCGGCATCTCGAATATACGGAGTACCTTGCCGATGACAGCTGTAGGATACAGGTCTTTCTGTACAGGGCTTTCCACTTCGCTCACCATTTGTGTAGAGATGACGATAAATGATTTGCTCCTTAATGCGGTGTTTACCAGCTTTAAGGTGGCTCTACGGCCAACGGTAACCGGCATGGCAACTGATGGGAACATGACCATGTTGCGTAGTGTCATCACAGGAAATTCATTCTCAAGTTCCTCCGGAGAAATCTCCAAAGGTGCTGTTTCAATTTCCGCTAGCATAGAGATGTCTTCATTCTCTGCATTCATCACGATTTTATCTTTTCTTACTTTCTTAATCATAATCAGTTTCCGTCTACAATTGTTAAAAGGGAACTTTTCCCCAAAACGGCTACAAAGTTAAGCATTCCACTTTATATTCTAAAGTACATTCGCTTCAAATAGTTATTAATTATCGCAAATATTATCTGCCGTTTCTTGATTTTTTGGTTACTTTTGCTGCATAAAAGTAATTACACTCATGGCAAATTCCTATTTCCAGTTTAAGCAGTTTAAGATAACCCAAGACCGTTGTGCGATGAAGGTTGGTACAGACGGCGTATTGTTAGGGGCCTGGGCGCCACTAAAAAAAGAAGCATGCAAAGTGCTGGATATCGGTACTGGGACAGGCTTGGTGGCACTGATGTTGGCGCAACGATGTCGCTCTGCATTGGTTGAAGCGATAGATATTGATGAATCTGCTGTAGATCAGGCTCGGGAAAATGTGGCTGACTCGCCATGGCCGGAACGTGTGAATGTATGGCAGATGGATGTCAAAAATGTTCCGCATGCCTGGAAGGAGAAGTTTGACTGTATTGTATCGAATCCTCCTTATTTTGTCGATTCGCTGAAGTGTCCGGACGTCAGTCGAATGCTGGCTCGGCATACGGCGGAACTTGATTTTCCTTTGTTGGCTCAATCGGCTTCTTTCCTGCTGAAAGAAGGAGGTGTGTTTTCGGTAATCCTTCCGGCGGATGCCTATGTTTCCTTTGTAGCCTCTTGCTTGCATGAAGGTCTTCACCTTCAACGGATCCTTTGGGTGCACACTAAGCCTGATATTCCAGCCAAAAGGGTGCTGATGGCTTTTGTCAAACAGGCTGTAGAGAGAACGGAACAGGAACATCTTATTGTAGAGATAAGTCGTCACGTGTATAGTTCTGAGTATGTGTCACTACTGAAAGATTTCTATTTGAAGTTGTAATCAGCCTTTCTTCTTGTTGGAGAGTTGGCGGAGCAAGTTTTGGTTAAGCTGCAAAAATTGCTTATGCCGGGCTGCAATCAGACTGGAAATAGGACGTTGACCAACAAAATCTGTAAAATGTTGGAGCAGACTGAATGGCTCTGTGGTATTCCGTGGGTTTTCTGGTGCTACTACATTCAGTCCGCCTTGGATGATTTCCACTTTCAGGTCTTTCCCTCCCATGATGGGGTCACCGTCAAAATGAAAGACTCCTTTTGATTCCCGATGAATAATGATGCTTTTGTCTTTCATGGTTTTGATACGGCTGTTTTGGTCAATGGTCTTATTAAATAATTGAAAGGATAGAGCCGGCACATCCAATACGGTAAAGGGCTCTAAAATCGTTACATCCATCATGCCGTCTGTCAGTGAAGCTTGGGGCGCAATGTAGGCGTTGTTCCCATATTGGGAAGCATTGGCACAAGCTATTAGGAATGCTTTGTAACTTACTGTTCCTGAAGAATTCTCAATAATATAGGTCTCCGGTTTGTAGGTCAGACTCTCACGCAGGGTATTTTCCAGATAGGTAGCCAGGCCGCGTTTGCCGGAATCGGCAAATTTGAGACTGACGAAAGCGTCAAATCCTACTCCGCACGTACAGAAAAACGGGTGGTTGTCGATGATGCCGTAATCAATTTTTTTTATGAATCCCTTGTTTAGTATGTCTATGGCCTTTTTAGGGTCTAAAGGGATATGCAGGTGACGGGCCAATCCGTTTCCGGAACCGCATGGGATAATCCCCATAGATGTGTTTGTATGTACCAGCGAACGTCCTACTTCATTAATGGTTCCGTCGCCACCAATGGCTACTACAATGTCAGTGTGCTTGCGGACGGCTTCTTCGGCAAGAAGTGAAGCGTGTCCGGCATACTCTGTTCCTCGGACAATATATGTATAGCGCTCCTTATCGATGAGTTCATCAATAAGCTGCAAAATGATATGCTTGTTATGTGTGCCTGAAATAGGGTTTACAATGAATGTAATATGTTGTCTAGAGTTCATGTTGTATGCCTTACAGAATGCCTTGCAAAAATAATATTTATTCTGTCTCATTAGATAAAATTTAGCTATAATTGGCAATAAAGTTGATTTTTTTAGTTGGATAGACGCTATGTTCCGAGAAATTGTTATCTTTGCACGTTCTTTTTAAAATTGAAAATAAGATAACAAAACTATATAAATAAAAGCCAGCGTGCTTATCAACAATTAGAATATGGGATTATTACAAGACAGATTGAGTAAATTCAGAACACCTCAGATGTATATGGAACGGGGTGTGTATCCTTATTTTCGTGAAATAGACAGCGCCCAGAACACAGAAGTGATGATGGACGGAAAGAAGGTTCTGATGTTTGGGTCTAATTCGTATCTGGGGTTAACTTATGACAAGCGGATTATTGAGGCTGCAATTGCTGCAACCCGTAAATATGGTACAGGGTGCGCAGGTTCCCGTCTGTTGAACGGAACACTGGATATCCATATTAAACTGGAAAAGGAACTGGCTGAGTTTGTAGGAAAAGATGAATCTCTGTGTTTTTCTACCGGTTTTACAGTAAACGAAGGTGTTATTCCTCAGTTGGCTGGTCGCGGAGATTATATTATATGTGACGACCGCGATCATGCTTCAATAGTAGACGGACGTCGTCTTTCTTTTGCTACCCAGCTGAAATATAAACATAATGATATGGAGGCTCTGGAAAAGGAACTCCAGAAGTGTGAGCCGGATGCTTTGAAGCTGATTGTGGTAGACAGTGTCTTCTCTATGGAAGGTGATTTGGCTAATCTGCCTGAAATTGTCCGTTTGAAGAAAAAATACAACGCTACGATTTATGTAGATGAAGCTCACGGATTGGGTGTGTTCGGACGTAACGGACGTGGTGTATGTGATCATTTCGGCTTGACAGACGAAATTGATTTGATTATGGGTACTTTCAGTAAGTCGCTGGCTTCTATCGGTGGTTTTGTTGCTGGAGATAAGGATGTTATCAATTGGTTGCGTCATAATGCCCGTTCTTATATTTTCCAGGCAAGTAATACTCCTGCAGCTACAGCTGCAGCTATTGAGGCGCTCAATATTCTGAAGACAGAACCTGAACGCCAGGAGAACTTGTGGAAGATTACAAACTATGCATTGAAGTCATTCCGCGAAGCTGGTTTTGAAATCGGTGATACGGAAAGTCCGATTATTCCGCTTTATGTACGTGATACTGACAAGACTTTTGAGGTGACTAAACTGGCTTTCGATGAAGGTGTATTTATCAATCCAGTTATCCCGCCTGCATGTGCGCCACAAGATACATTGGTTCGCTTTGCGTTGATGGCTACTCATACTAAAGAACAGGTTGACTTCGCTATCGATAAACTGAGTAAATGTTTTAAACAGTTGGGAATCTTGAAATAATTACTCTCATACTTACTTGTAGTGCATCAGTTTTATAGGTAAGATATAAATAAAAGCGTGTAAGTTGAATGTTATGATAACTTACACGCTTTTATGTTTCTGAGGCTGATGAAGAATGGTTATTAGTCGCAAAGGATGAATTTGCGGACCACATGAGCGACGCCATCTTCTTCGTTCGATAATGTGATGTAATCAGCATTCTCCTTTACAACATCCTGTGCGTTTGCCATAGCTACCCCTAAACCGGCAAATTTAATCATAGACAAATCGTTGAAACCATCACCGATAGCAATCATTTCATCTTTGGTCATATTAATTTCCTTCAATAGTACGGCAAGAGACTGTGCCTTATCGATACCTTTGGGTACCAGCTCCAGAAAATAGGCTTCAGAACGGAATACACCCATCTGATCTTTCAGGTGTTCGTGCATTTCTTTTTCCAAGATGGCCAGACGGTCTGGATCGCCTACGATCAGACATTTGGCGATAGGATGCTTGACTGCGGCTAGAAAATTGTCCACCTTTTTAATTTTCATTCCATTGAGTTTCGCTTCCTTTATAAGATATTCATCGTCTGGGGTTTCAGTCAGTACATATTCGCCGTCGTATGTCAGAATAGCGAACTGATTTTTTTGGGCACACTCATATAGATAAGGTAGAACTGCGTGGTCTAGCAGGTTTTTGTACATCATTTCTTTGGTTTTCCAGTCGATAATTTCTCCGCCATTGTAAGAGAGGATGTATCCTTCATATTTCTCCAACTGGAGTTTTTCTGCCAGTGGCGCAACTCCGTATGTCGGCCTGCCGGACGCCAATACGATTTTAATTCCTCGTTCCTGGGCTTCCGTTAATGTTTGAAGTGTATTGGGGGTGATTTCTTTTTTTGTATTGGTTAGCGTTCCGTCCAAATCTAAAACAATCAATTTATATTTCATATTATTTTTATTAAGTTCGTGGTGCAAAGATAGTATAATATTCAAATTTTTTCGTATTTTTCGTGAGATTCACTTTGCAGGTGAATAAAAATGTTGAACGCTTAAATATAGATAGATGGAACTGTTTGGAGATTTTGCATTACGTCTATTAGTCGCTGGGTTAATGGGGGTGTTGATTGGTCTGGAACGTGAGTATCGTGCGAAAGAAGCAGGGTATAGGACTCATTTTTTGGTGGCTCTTGGAAGTTGTTTGATGATGATTGTTTCACAGTATGGTTTTACGGATGTCCTTAAAGCAGATTTGGTGCGTCTGGATCCAAGTAGAATCGCAGCTCAGGTGGTCAGTGGTATCGGTTTTATCGGGGCAGGCACTATCATTTTGCAGAAACAGGTTGTTCGTGGTTTGACTACCGCTGCAGGTATTTGGGCGACAGGAGGGATTGGATTGGCGATTGGTGCCGGTATGTATGCTATTGGTGTTACAGCAACTTTGTTGGCCTTGGTTGGGTTGGAACTTTTGAGTCATTTTTTCAAGAGTTTGGGTATGCGCAACTTGATTCTGGAATTCAATACAGGAAATCGTGATATCATATCGGATGTTTCAGCTTTTTTTAATGATCGCAACTATATTGTCGTTTCGTATGAAATGAAAGAAGTCCCCTTGAGTACTGGAGAGGTCCTTTACCGGGTAAGTATGGTGATTAAGGCCAAGAAAATGAACGAAGAAGGCTTGCTGTTACTGATGATGCACAAATTTCCGGGAGTAACCGTGACGAAGATTATTTGATATATGTTATTGGGCATTTAGTGGATTGGAGCTGTTTTTTAGAGGAAAATGTAGTATTTGAGGCGGCTTTTTTATCTGGAAGATATTACTTTTTTTGTCTTTCTGTGACAGAATATTCTGTTTTTTCTGCTAACTTTGCACGTCAGATTAAGTTTGATAGTCATTATGAGTAGAAATAAGATAAACTGGAGAGTTCCCAAGGGAGCTGAATTGACGGAATTGGATAAAAAAGTGCTCTATTTTCAGAATAAGGGCCATTTGGTTCCATCACGTAAATTGATTAAGACTCCAGAACAGATTGAAGGCATTCGTAAAAGCGGTATTATCAATACAGGGGTGCTGGATCTTGTCGCTCAAGAAATTCATGCCGGAATGAGTACGGCGGAAATAGATAAGCTGGTGTATGATTATACTGTCAGCCATGGGGCTATTCCAGCTCCATTGAACTATGAGGGATTCCCTAAAAGCGTTTGTACTTCCATCAATGAAGTTGTTTGTCATGGCATTCCTTCTGAGGAAGAAATCCTTGAGGAAGGTGATATAATCAATGTGGATGTCTCTACAATCTTGGATGGATATTATTCAGACGCCTCTCGTATGTTTATTATCGGAAAAACGACTCCCGAAAAAGAGAAATTGGTGCGTGTAGCCAAGGAATGTCTGGAAATAGGTATGCAGGCTGCGCAGCCTTTCGGCTTTGTTGGCGATATCGGTAATGCCATCGAGAAGCATGCTAAAAAGAATGGTTTCTCAGTAGTACGTGATTTGTGCGGACACGGGGTTGGTCTTGAATTTCATGAAGAACCGGATGTAGAGCATTTCGGACGGAAAGGTACAGGTATGTTGTTAGTCCCAGGTATGGTCTTTACTATAGAACCGATGATTAACATGGGCACATGGGAGGTCTTTATAGATGAAGAGGATGGCTGGACGGTTGTGACCGAAGATGAGAAACCTTCAGCCCAGTGGGAGCATACGTTCCTGATGACTGAACATGGACTTGAAATTTTGACTTATTAAAAAAGGAAATCATGGATACAATTATATTGGGTATTGAATCTTCCTGTGACGATACTTCGGCTGCTGTTATAAAAAATGGTGTATTGCTTTCAAGTGTAATAGCCAGTCAGGCGGTTCATGAAGCCTATGGAGGCGTGGTCCCGGAATTAGCTTCACGCGCCCATCAACAGAATATCGTTCCGGTAGTACATGAAGCTTTAAAAAGAGCTGGTGTGACGAAAGAAGAGCTGAGTGCAGTGGCTTTTACTCGTGGTCCAGGCCTGATGGGGTCACTTCTGGTAGGAGTTTCTTTTGCTAAGGGTTTTGCTCGTGCTCTGAATATTCCGATGGTAGAAGTAAATCATTTGCAGGGACATGTCTTGGCGCATTTTATCAAAGAATCGGAAGAGGACCATAATCAGCCGAATTATCCTTTCATTTGTTTGTTGGTTTCTGGTGGAAATTCACAAATCATTCGTGTGAATGCTTATAATAATATGGAGGTTTTAGGGCAAACCATTGATGATGCTGCTGGAGAGGCCATTGATAAATGTTCTAAGGTAATGGGGTTGGGATATCCGGGGGGACCGATTATTGATAAACTGGCCCGTCAGGGAAATCCGAAAGCGTTTTCATTCAGCAAGCCTCATATACCCGGCTATGATTACAGTTTCAGTGGCTTGAAGACCTCATTCTTGTATTCGTTGAGAGATTGGGTAAAGGAAGATCCTGACTTTGTAGAACATCATAAAACAGATTTGGCGGCGTCCTTAGAGCGCACGATTGTAGATATCCTGATGGAAAAGTTGAGGAAAGTTGTGAAGGATACCGGCATCAACGAGGTTGCTGTGGCAGGTGGCGTTTCTGCTAATAATGGGTTGCGGAATGCTTTTCATGAACATGCGCAGAAATATGGATGGAAAATATACATTCCTAAGTTCGGTTATACTACCGACAATGCTGCCATGATTGCCATAACAGGTTATTTCAAGTTCCTGGATAAAGATTTTTGTTCGATAGATAAACCCGCGTATTCACGGGTAACCATTAAATAACTTAATTGATGAATTTATGTCAGTAGAAACTAAAACACTCAGTAAGGAAATAAGTGAGATCTTCTGGAGAGAAGGCTTTACTTTGGCTACTGCAGAGAGCTGTACGGCTGGACATGTAGCGGCCATCATAACTGCTATCCCTGGTAGTTCCCGTTTCTATAAAGGCGGCATTGTAGCGTATGCGGATGAAGTAAAGCGAAATCTGCTGCAAGTGAAAGTAGAGACGCTTGAGACTCATGGAGCTGTCAGCGAAGAAACTGTGGTGGAACTGGTAAAGGGTGCCATGAGCACTTTGGATACCGATCATGCAATTGCCACATCGGGTATTGCCGGTCCTGGAGGAGGTACTCCGGAAAAGCCAGTCGGAACCATTTGGATAGCTGCAGGTGATAAAAAAAGAATTTTGACTGCCAAGTTGAGCGAAGACAACGGAAGAGATCTGAATATTCAGGCTGCGACTATCAAAGCACTTCAATTACTGCTCGAACTGGTTCAAAACGAAGAAAATGAACGGTAAAATGTAAATAAGTTGTGAAAAACTTGTTTATTAAAAATAAAATCACTTACTTTGCACTCCGTTTGAGAGAACCATGAATAAAACTATAAAAACTAGATAGAAATGTCGAAAATTTGTC
>UMHI01061048.1_pt1 | contig 26382 bp, 40 predicted proteins | sample 1965481 | NCBI WGS metagenome assembly UMHI01 (sample SAMEA4836093, study PRJEB28245) | human gut metagenome | biome: gut microbiome; material: fecal sample | place: Denmark | collected 2008 | reverse complement strand
ATCTATACTATTCTTATCTAATCTAGGTTACGCTTTGTTTACAGAATGTATACAGATTTTAGTATAGTAAATCGTAAAAGTGGATTTTAATTATTTTTCGTGTTACAATCTCCGTTGAGAGGAGGTGTATTATGTACAAAAGAGTATATGGTTTTTGCCCGACCCAAAACAAGGACTATTCGATTAGAGTTAATTACATCAATGCTTCAACAACTGAACGCTTTGAGTATGCCAAAGGTATCGCAAGTTGCGATTATACTAGCTGTGGCAATGATTGTGACTTACCTCAATGTCCTATTGCTTCAAATGCTCCTGAAAGCATTTCGGGCTAAAACTGTGGGGTAGTTATCAGCTACCCCTTTATACTCACATCAATCTCACCGACACCCTTCTGCATCAATAGCATTTGCCCATCAACGGTTAAATCAAATGCGTTGAGGTCTAGTGTTAATGTTGGCGCTTCGCCTGCCGCATGTTCTAACTTATAGTTCCTTACACCATTGAGTTTCTTGCCGTCAATCAATATCTGCGAAAAAGCTCCGTCTGTTTTGATTTCAATTCTTGAATTTTCCATCGCTTATGCTCCTTTCATCAAACAATACATTTTAAAAGTACGTTTAACGTACATACCTTTGCAATGCTTAAAAGGGACAAATTGTCCCATTAAAAATTGCTTACAAAAAACAGCACCCCATTTCCGGGGTGCCATCTTTTCATTTATTTTCTTCCTCAATTACTTTAATCAGGTCATTCAACCACCATGTAGCCATTGCTGATAATTGAGGAAAATAGTCCACAATATCAAGTGGGTACTGCGGTGCGTGTCCAGTCTCCGCTTCGTATATCTTCTTTGCCGCATCTAGGTCGTATTCTTCGCCTATGCGCTTCAAGAGCCTATGGCAAACGTATGAAAGCTTACAATTCGTCTTATATGCAACCCATTCAAGGTTGCTTCTGTTGCGGATATACCAACTCTTGACCTTAGGTACCAGCGTATTGCTTGTGTTGTACTTGGTGTCCTCAACCTGCACCGGTGCAACCGCTGTCTGTGGCTGTGCCTTAGCTTTGAAGTATGCATTGACAAGCTGTCGCTGTACCTGCCATGATAAGTCATCAGTGAATGTCTTAACTATCATCAGGTAGCCACTTTCAGTGAGCAAATATGTTGTAAGGCTTGGATTCCCCATTATTTTTTCTTTAGGGGAATATCGTTCCCCTAACTCTCTTCTTGTTATCTCAAAGTAATCTTCGCCTAATATAAAATGCTTTTTATGCTTTTGAAAAGACTTCTTTGCAGTATCTGTTTTCTTTTCATGCACTCTATCAATGTCTTTTAATGTCACAACTCTCTGTCCGTTGTACTCACGGATTGCCAGCTCTGTTCCCTCAATCTTTACAAGCTCTGCCATATCAGTCACCCCACTTCTCTAAGAATAATCTTACAAAAGTTGCAAGGTATTCAAGTGTTCCGCAACTTGTTATGCTGTCAATCATCTTGTGGAGTAATGCTCTATTATCTTCCATTATGCAACACCTGCCTTTCCTTTTGAGGTAAGTTCATAGCCGCCCATGACACACTCTACGCTCTTGCCATTCGTAGTGGCGGCGAAAATTGCGATATTGTCTAAGTACTTCTCGTTATCGCAATCCAAGACAACCTGCATAATGATTTTTCTCAACTGCTCTTTCCTGCACTCGCAAAGCAGTCTCATGTTTTCTTCGTCTACCTTGTCAAATTCTTCTCTCCAGTTAATTCTTGCCATATCATACCATTCCTTTCTGTGTAAAACCTCTTGATTTCTCCGCAAAGGAATGATAGAATATGCTTATCAATTCCTCTGCGGATTGGTGATTGGGAAGTAATCGTGTGACCGTCAAATCTTGCGATTACTTCTTTTTTGCTTTCTGGTATTCGTTTTCAATACCACGTCTGACAACCTCGGAGCGACTAATATCAAATTTCTCGGCAGAATAGTCTAACTTTTTTAAAGTCTCCTCATCCAGCCTTGTTCTTAACATATAGTCTTTTGGATTGTCTTTAATTTTTTGTCCCATTTTAGGCGACAACTTAATCACTCTCCCTTTTAAATTGTAGCAACATTTTGTTGTGCTTTTATAATACATTTGTTGCTACATTTTGTCAAGTCCTTTTTTAAATTTTTTTTGCAAACAAAAAGGAGCTTTTCAGCTCCTTTTTGCTTATTTCTGATATAACACAATAGGTTCTGTCTTTTCTAGTGAATTAAATCCAAAACCATAACAAATAAATCTTGTCTCAATATTTTCAATATCAGATATTGGACAATCCTTTGCGTTGTCGGAACTTATCCTCATTCCCTCCTTAGATTTCTTTCCAGCCGCAATGTCACAAGAATAAATTGGGTCAACCATGTAACCGTTTATAGACATTTCTCTTGCTTGCACTGTCATACTTTGGTCTGTCAAGTTCTCTACTGTGACGATTATATCATAGCTGCCATCGCTATATCTCGTTTTTTCAACACCGTTATATTCCACTCTTATGTATTCATCCTCATAAACTATGTTTTCATTAGTTGATTGCTTTGTTTGTTCTTCTTTATCTGCCAAAACACTATTAGCCCTTATCGATTTAGTAAGATCTGTGAAATCTTCTGAATAGTCATACGGCGTATAAACACTTCTTAAAAGTCCAAAACTGTAATAATAGCCATTATACATAAAATTAAGAGAATCGCAAAGATACCTTTCACCATCTATTGTATATTCCATCTTAACTTTTATAGCATCACCTGTGTTTATCTGTATATTATTTTTTTCTATAAGCATAGAATCCGTAGCAGCTTTTAACATTCCGTCTACAAACTCATCACTATTTTCAATAAAACTATCACTTATACCATCAACATCAACTCTGCTATTAATTGCAAGCATTATATCCTCATAATAAAAATATGTCCAATCTCCTTCTTGACTTACTTCATCTTGAAACACTATTGGGATATCAAAACAAATATCTTGTATTGTCCTTGTCGTCAATTCGCCGTCATAAAGTTTACCGACAATAGGTTGAGTTTTCAGGTAGTCGGCATAAGTATAAATATTTATCCATTTTTCATTTTCTAGTGCTTCAATCCTTACTTTATCTATTTTATCTAAATCTTCAGTTAATATATTTATGACAGGCAGATTTACTACATCAGAATACCCGGCATACATGCCAAATGCTCTTACATTTTTTTCTGAAATATCCAATTTTTCTTCAGATACAAACGCTACGCTCCATCTGTTGCCATCTTCCTGCTCGACAGTTAATGAAATAATCGGGAATTCCGTGTCGGCTAACTTTGTTTGATTTAAAACTTTACCTTCAATATACACATAAGTTCCGTCAAGCCCATTTTCTGACGCATAAGAATTAAATTTATCATAATCAGCTACTTCAAATCCGTCTATGTATTCTCCTGCCTTACTTTCGGTTTCAATGTTTTTACTTTCCGTAGTTGTCTCATTTACTGTTTTAGGAACATTTTCAGAAGCTTTTTCCGTTAGTAGTTCTGTAGTTGTTTCTGCCGGTATAGTTGTCTCTGCATTATCCTGAGGACTATTGCAACCGCAAACCATTAAAGTGACAGATAAAACAACCACTCCAACTTTAAGTGCTTTCATAATTATCTGCCCTCCTTGCTTTCAAAGTGCTTTCTGATTGCGTGGACATCAAAGCAAAGTCTTATACCCAAAAATAAGCAAAACAGGCTTAAAAAAATGCCTATTATCCACAATAAAATCATAAATCTGCCAGTTAAAGCCAAAAATACACCTAACAAAAAAGCTAAACCAAGCAGTATGGATATTACATTTATTTTAATATCCTCACTGTCTTTGCTTTGATTGTCGGTTTTAGTAGTTTTTTCTTCCATATAACAATACCTCCCATATTTGTGTAGTGACTTAATACTACTACTTTATGGGAGGTATGTCAATTTATGCTACAAGTAATTTTTTGGTCGGATTGGTGATGAAGTTCTTTATATCATCATATCCCCAGCCGCAATTTACAAGACCGCTGACAATCATTTCTATGGACTGGACTTTCGCAAGCTCCTCAGCCGTAAAACAGTCTCTTAAATTAGCCTTTTTGTCAATGCCGTATTCTTCCCTTAACTGCTTTGCTGTTTTGCCGAATATCACCTTATAAATAATGTCGGTATATGTGGAATAAGCGTGTCCGTGCATACGCTCATTCTCATTTGACTGCTGGATAGCCTTAGTGAGTGACTGCCTTACGGCTATACCCTTTTCTCTTTCAATCAGCTTTCCCGTAAGAAGCTCTTGCATAGCGTTAAACTGGTTGATGTATGCCTCTTTGAACTTCATGGCTTTTTCGCCAGTATAGCCCATGGCAAGCAAGACAAATCCATCTCTTGTGATATAATACATAGGTTGCTTATGGTTCTGCTGATTCAGATATTCCGACTGCACGAAATTGTGCTGTCTAAACTCTTCACTGCAAGCAAGCTCTCGTATATCTTGTAATACTCGCCTATGCTCTTTCTCAAATGTCTCTGCCACATCAAGACTGCTAACAACTATTGTTTCCTTACTCTTTGTGATTTTCCTTGTTTCTACTAACATAATATCATTCCTTTCCATTGATGATTTGTAATAAAAAACCCTCAACAGGTACACTTCTACAATGTATCTGCTGAGGGAATTACTTCAAGCTCACTCTGCCTGCATCCTCTTACTGTTCGTAACACCAACTCTGCCGCCAGTCCGCCGACTGGTATTCTTTAATGCTTTCGCTATAATGTTACAAATTAAATTGTGACTTCATTATACATTATAATTGCATAATTTTCAATGAGTTACGCAATTTTAAAATGTGTAAGCGTCACGCCCTGTGCGCCTAAAATAGTCTCTTGCATAATCTCTTGACGCTTTTCCTATATCGTCTTTGGTTATGCCGTATTCCTTTGCAAGAATACGCTGTAACAACTGGTTCTGCTCTCTCAACAGTGCGTTAGTCTCTGCATTGTCAACGCTTGTGTTGGAATTGTAGTAATTCTGCGTTGTAGTGCTTGCCATAGGGCTAACAGTCGGCGTACTGCTCATATAGTCGCTATACAGCTGCTGTGGGTGTACAGCTTCGACAACACCAAAGCCAAAATCCTTTGCTGACAACTGCGTTGCTTCATAAAGGCTCTCCATACCATCTTTGAAGCCCTCTGTGGTGTAGGCACCAAGCTCAAACATCACCCTTGATGGTGAATGGATGTCAAGTACCGACTTAAATATACCGACAACATTATTCGCTAAATCACTTGCTGTTGAAGCAATTTTAGAGCCGATATTTGATAAGCCAGTCTCAAATCCTTTAGCAGTGTTTTCACCTGCGGTTTCAGCTTCGGAAGATACATCAAAAGCATTTTTAATAGAATCCGTTATGCTTGACAACTTAGGAGTAATAAATCTTGTGTTTCCTGCTCCAAGACCTATTCCATAATTTTCAGTTATATTTTCGCCTTTACCCTTTGCATACTCGGATAAATTCAATGTGTCTCTAACTGCAACCGATATAGCACTAAGCTTTGGCTTAACGTACATTGAAGTTCCGCCACCGATAGCGTTTCCATATCCTCTTGCTGTTTCTCCACCTAAACCATAAGCAGTTTCCTTGAATTTTCCTAATGTTTTTTGAGTATCATTTTGGATTGAATTAAGGGAACTTTTAGCTGTGTTCGCTATTGTGGTTGAATGTTCACCTGCAACAGACATATAACGATTGATTTCGCCTTCGTAGCCTTGTATTTTTTCATCGTATGTTGCGATTTCGTCATTAAGCTCAATAACACGCTTGTTGATAATACCCATTTTATCATACATTGCTTGATATTCTTCTGTTCTAGGGTCATATATTGCCCCTTCAAGTGGAACACCTGATTGCAAAGCTTCAAGCCACGGTTTAATTTCTTCATCAATCGTTTTCTTGTAACCCTCTAGCTCCTCTTGGAGCTTGGCTTTGTCAACCTCGGCTTCAATTTGTAATTTGATATATTCTTTAGCCGCTTCCTCTGCTGCCTGAACTCTATATAATTCTTTTTGCTTGTTAATTACCTTTTCGATTTCGTCTTTTTGTGCCGTGAATCGCCCGGTTTCTTGGTCAAGCATATCGTTAAGCTCCGGAATATATCCAACAAGCTCCTCAGCATACTGTTTTAAAATCTGCTGTTGTTCCGCTGTAAGCTCTTCATTTTCTGCAAGCAGTTCATACTTCCTCCACAATAAATCAATGCTTGCAATATCCTCATCCGCATTCTCAAAAGATGTTTTTATTTCAAGCTCTTTTGAATCGAGAGCTTGTATTGCGTCATTGTAATTGTCTTTAAGGTTTTTTAAAGTATCGCCTAGGATGGATATTTCTTCTCTTGCTTCTTTATTTTTTTCAGTGACATATATTGCGCCAAATATCGCTCCTAAACCAGCCGCAAGCGTTACAAAAGGATGTGCAAGTGCAAGTTTAATAAGTCCTCCAAGCCCTGATGTAGTCGAACCTAAAACCGCTTTTATTCCTGCTCCTATTGCTGTTGTAAGCTTGTAAGTAGTTAATACAAGGAAAATTCCTCCAAGTCCTCCTCCGATTGCTTCTAATGTTGTTGGTGGTATTGTTCCTAATGCCTCAAACAAATAGCTTATTGCATCGGCGAAAATATTAACCGCTGGAGCGCCAATATCGGCTAAGCCTCCAAGAAATGTAATAAATCCGCTTCCAACACCCGATGTAAAGTTTTTGGCAAAATCCCAAACACTGCCAAATCCATTTTTTATTTTCTTCCAGTCAACCTTATCAGCCCATGATTTTAGCGGATTGAACATTCTCTTGAAAAATGCTTGTATTTTATCCGCCCACGCCTCAGCTTTATTCTCCATCTTATCAAAAGCATCATTCCATACTTTTTCATATTCTTCTGTAGCCTTAACAATCTCGTCCGTGAGGTCAATCGTATCGCCTGTACCGGTGGAAGTACCGCTTTTACTTGTTCCTGTGGTTCTGTTTTCAAGCTCATCAAATCCACGAACACCCTTTTGTGCGTTTTTAGCCGCATCTGCCACGCTATCATAGCCGTCTGCCATATCCTCTAAGCCGTCCGTGGTGTCCTTATAGCCATTCTGCCCGAAAGCGTCAAAATTAATCTTGACACCCATAAGTGTTGCAAAACTCACAAGCATACGCTTAACGGCGATTGTCACACCATTAACAACAGGCATTACTTTTTGAAGGACTGGTATAAAAATCTGTCCTAATACCATGCCTGTCTCTTTGACATTGGTGTTAAATTGACGTATTTGATTTGAGGGCGATGATAGCGTATTCGATAAATCACCCCATGACACCTTAGACTGGTCAAGTATAGCAAGTACTCTTAACTGCTGCTTTTCCATCTGCGTCATTTCGCTTATGGATTTTTCAACACCTAAGTTGTAGGCGTATGTCTGCAACGTGGCATTGGTAATATCAATACCATACTTGTACAATGCCCTTGATTGACCGATTAAGCCACTTTGTATGTTGGTGGCTACGGATGTATAGTCTATGTTGAAAAGAGAGCTTATATCGCCTGCAAGCATTGTCATTGACTTTGCTACTGCCGTGGTTGTCTCTCCTGTCTGTCCAAGCGAATTAGTCACCGAAGCAAGCTGTGACGCAAACTCCGTAACCTCTTGGATATTCAAGCCTAAGTTCTTTGCACTGTCTGCCGTAAGCAAGCCACCCTCAACATCAACCTGCAGTCCTGAAAGTTTACCAAGCAATGCGCTTACTCTATCCGAAAAGCTGTTCGCATAATCGGTAGCATTGTCATAGCCAAACCGCTCAAAATCCTTGCCCCATTCGGAACCAATCTTGCCGAACGCAACCGCATAGTAATTAAACGCCTCGATGTAGTCTGTGGTACTTTCGATGGATTTCCACAAGCCCTTAGCGCCACGCACAACCATAAAGTATGACGCATAAAACTTACCGAACGCCTTAGCCAGTGACCATGTGCTCTTGGTTGCCGTCTGTGCGCTTCTGTGAACCCCATTCAGGCTTCTTTGGATTGTCCGTGAAGCAGAACCTACCCTTGAACCTTGACTGGCTAAATTTGCCAATGCGTTAGTCATCTGAATGACGTTATTGCTTACTGCCGGTGCACTTGCAAGCGTTGTGAGTAGATTTGTAAGCGATGTTGCCAACTGCGGCATATTGGTAATTGAGGTCTGTACACTCTTGTTGCCAAGCTTTGCTATGTTCTTAGCGACTTCACCAATCTGCGCCGCATTTTCAGACACCGCCGTAAACTGATTAAATGCACTCGCCGTGGAATTAAGTGAGCTTGCAACCGTATTAAGTGCTGAACTGTCGACGCTTGCTATCTGTCCGATGTTTTTTGCAAGCCTTGTAAAGCTTGCTGTACCCACGTCATTAATAGCTCTCATTGAAGTGCTTAGGTTGGTGACGTTCATTGACAATGTATTAAGCTCAGAGCCATTGACGCGTCCAAGTGATGTTGCAAGGTTGCCAAGCTTGATTATGAGGCTATCTATTGCTGTGTTTGCTTTTTGGGCGGTTGCTTGAAGTTTTATCTCCAAGCTGTCAACTTCTGCCATCCTCTCACCTCCTCGTCATAAAAATAAAAGCGGCACAGATTACTCCGTACCGCCTCTTTCTCTCTTATTGCGTTCAAAGCTCTCTTGCATACCCATAAGCTGTGCAAGTAACTCCTGTCTTTTTCGTTCTGCAAGCCGTTCTTGCTCCACTGGGTCTTGTGCAACATATATAGCCTGTTCAGGATATTCAACCTTATCCTTGCCCCATGCACCGCCTCTTGTACCGATGATGATAGCCGGCAAGCCGTATTGTCTTGTCCATAGCCATACTTCCCTGTCTCGTTCCTTACGTCTAAGTTTCTCACCCTCTAGGCAATAGCCTAAAGTTTTAGGTGTGAGTTTCTTGAACTCTTCAAGGCTTATGCCAATAGAAAACGCAAGCGGGAAGTATTCTTCCCATATCAGTTTGTGGAAATTTACTTTTTCCCCTTTGCTTTCTGCATCATCTCCAGTTGCTCCGCCGCCGACTTGTTCATCTGCTCGATTGTCTCCTGAAGACCGCTCAAAACGAAAAAACCATCGTCCTCCATGCACTTCTTAATGTCATCAAATAACTGATAATAACCGTACTTGCTGTCGGTCTTTCTCTTCTGTGTAATATATGCTCGTGTCAGAGCCTTAGCTTCTGCCTTAGTGACCTGATTGTGCTGTAAACAGCCGGCATAAAACGCCATGTGACATACCTCGCTATAATCAGCAACCATTTTACCGGCACCATTAGACATTGCGGTGATTGTGTTGCCGTTTTCCTTATAAATGTATGCTCCGGTCATATAATCGAACATCTTCTGTACGATGTCCTTATTCTCAGCGGCATCAAAGCCAAACTCTAACTTATATTCCTTGTTATCAATATCAAATGTTATCATTATGCTCTCCTTTTCCTCCTATGATTCACATAGGAAAAGGGGCAGTCCGTAGACCGCCCTTCTCTGTCAAATAATCGCTTACTTGCTGTATATTGACAAGTAATCATCGGCTGTATCGTCATTCAGTACAGCCATATTAGCTGAATGACTTACTATTCCCCCGGTGTAAGCTCCACTTTTGTGTCAAGTCCTTTGTATTCCTCGATTATGAGGTTGAACTCGACTGTTAAAAGACCGTTCTGGTCGATTGTAGGATGTGGAACATTTTCTGGCGGTTGAGCAACAACGAAAAATCCCTTGGTAATACCTGGAATTACAGTCTCAAACCACATACGCTTGCCGCCTGTTAATGCCTTATATGCAGACATGAGTGTTTCCCATTCTGTCTCTGTCGCATCGGTAAAGTTGACTGTTATAGTCCACGTTCCGCCCGTATCAGCTCTGCCTTTTATGTTTCTTGTAATTGCATCTTCAAGAGCAGATGCGTCAATGTTCTCCTGGTCAATACTAATTCCAGCAATGGAATTAATTCTGGTAAGCTGTGTGAATGTTGTCGGCTTAGTTCCGGCTGTTGTTTCAGTGCCGTAACCAAACGTAACACCTAATGTAGATATACCTGCTACTGCCATTTTTTTATCCTCCTATAAAAATAAAAAAAGAGCCTTAAAAAGCTCTTAGTTATAACAATCTGTCGTTTGCACCGATAACACGCCTGAAGCGTGCGGTGCTTCTGTAAATCTTGTCTGCGTATGAGGTTTCAGGCATTGGTTTAGCCTCGAACCGCATAGCCTTGAATACCTCGGCAATCTCGCTTGTTACCCAACGCACGTCCGAACTGCTCGTATTCGTGCTAACGTCAACTTGAAATGTAACAAGTAAGCCGTTAATGGATTGTCCGTCAATCGTTCGCCCTTGCTCCGTTGGTGCCAACATGTGGATGTAGACCGTTGGAAATGTCGGTGAACTGTCACTTTGTCCTTTATTCGTAAACAGCAAGTTGGGGTATTTCTTCTTAATTGCCGAGTATGTCTTAGCCTTGACAATGGAATATATTGTGCTTTCAATGTCATACGCCCATGAATTTTCGCTCGCCATTAGTCTTTGAATACCTCCTTTGCTGCACTGACAACGATTGACCTAAGCTCATTCGCTGTGTTGTACATGAATGGTCTTGACGGCATACCCTCTGTGAAGTACCAGTTGCCATCCGTACCCTTGTAAAACCAACCATAACGCCCATCTGCAAGCTGTCTGATTGTCTTACCGCTTGCATACTCCCAAGTAACGCCCTCAGGCAATGTGCCTTTATATGGCTGTGCCTTGCCGATAACGCCAGTTCCAAATTCAACAAAAACAGCGTGTGAGCTGTCTGCTACAACCGCCCATACGCCGCCACCTTTTACGCTTCCTTTATATTCAGAATGAATACTTGAAAGCAATTCAGTTGTGAATATTGCGTCAAGCTCCGCAACCTGTACTCTCGCAATCTCAACGCCTCTTTCTGCCAGTTTTTCCGCAAGTAGTTGACATTTATACGTCAGATAATCTTGATAGCTCTGTAAGCCTTTTATTGCGTTCTCAATGGACTTCTGCGAAAATACATTAACTGTAATCTTATGCTTTGCCATTACTTCACCTGAGCTTTCAGCATGTATTTCGTGGAAGTCAAGGACGGTTTTACTCCGACAACGATGAAATCTGCTGTAATCTCGTCAACATGAACCTTATCCTCGTCCTTGTAACCAATTTCACTATCAAGCCATATAACATCACCTTTGCTCAATGGTAGCTCGTTGCGTTCCGTCAGCATGACTGCATCAAAGTCCGCCACATTAAAGCCATACTCTTCTGCCTGTGCTTCACCGCCGCTAAAGGCGATATTTGCTTTGAAAGCAACCGGCAGTGAATAGCCTATGTATTCCTCCTTGATGCGCGGTATCTTATTACCATCGTCATCAAGATACGGAATAAAGTTACCTTCGCTGTCAGTGTAGCCCTCATAGATTATGTTGCCCTCACTGTCAGTCTCATAAACAACTGTACGCTGTCCTTGCCGAGAATACTTCATGTTCTGCTTATTGATGTCAAGCATCTTTCTTTACCTGCTGCTTGTAAATCTGATTTACGCCTGTGCTTGACAGCCCCGACACTATGCCGACCGCAATAGCATTGAGAATGTCATTTGCCGGGAAATCAGGAATCACATACATACCGATAATACCTAAGATACCGCCTGCAATACCTACGATTATGGGAATGTAGTTGTCCTTAATCTGTGGGATTGCCTTAACAGCTAACCCGATTAAGTAAGTGATAACAACGATTGCAACTACTGTTGATACCTGTGTAATATCCATCAATCCTTACCTCCTGCTTTGCCTAAATGTAATGCCTGTATCTCGTTATACATCTTCGTAACCATGCCGTTACCACCTAATGCGTGGTATGCGTTGTACATCTCAACGAAATTGTCATACGCATAAGAAGGTATTTCACCCAACTTCATATATTTGTCGTGATATTCAATGAGTTGCACACGCAAGAGTAACATTGTTCCTTTGCTGTTTGCGTCCTTACCTTTCTTTTGCTGTTGCAAAAGCCATACTATATATCCGAGTATTACAGGTAATGCGATTGTATATGTCTGCAATAAAAAATCCATTATGCTGTTTCTCCTGTAATCGTAAAATTGGCACACCGCCCACCACCCTTAAAGTGTGCCGCCTGCTACCATATTGGTAACGCACAATCTTCTTATAATACCTTAACGAATGGAATTACCCCGGCGAGTAGATTATTGCGGTCAACCCAATTACGGCTAATGCCGTTCTCGGAGTAACTTGCCATAAAGCTCTCACCAGCTTGCGAGTGGTCATACACGGTGAGATTGACGATAACGCTCTCGTACTTGGCTAAGTCATCATCAATTTGCTCTTGTGTATAACTGCTCGGATAATTCCTTAAGCTGATTATTTCCTGCCTTGACTGCTCAATGAGCTGTTCAATTAGTGGATTATCCTCAATGTCATCAAATACCACAACATTAGTCGTGGTGTCATTATCATCATTCTTGACTGTATCAATATGGTATTGGTGAAGTCTGATTTTGACTTGTTCTAATGTTGTGTACATGACTAACCTCCTACAAATTGAATTTCTCGATTAACAGCTTTTTTAGCTCTGCGCCGCTTAACAGTTCGGCACCGCCGATGCCTTGTTCCTTGGCAAGTGTTTGTAAATCTGCCGTACTCATGCGGTTAATGTCGGTCTTGGTGTAATTGACACTTTTTCTTTCGTTTTCAACCGCCTTGATAAGTGGCATTCCACGCAGATTGTTACAGGTTGACAGCTCTTCTAATCTCTTGTCAGAGACTTCAACGCCTTTCCGGGGAAATATATCCCCCGGAATATAGACGCGCGAATTATCCTGTAAATCCGCGAATAATTCTGTTACCTGATACATCTACTGCCTAAGCTCCAACAATAGACGAAATAACAACACCGTCTATTCTCTCAGCAAAAAGAGTAAGACCTGACGCAACAACATCCTCCGCTGTCATATGTGGATAGTCAGGAGCTTCGTGAATACCGATAAGCCCGGTTGCATCCGATGTAAACGTAAATGCTTCGCTAAGGTCGGCACCATTTACCGGGATGTAGTAAAGTACAAGGTTCTGCTTAGCAGTTGCATATATCTTTCCTTTAGTTACGGAGCTGTTGAAGATAACGGTTCCAAGTCCGAGGAAGTTTTCAACATAGCTCATACCGAAAGCATTCTGGGTGATAATAGTAGCATCACCGAGATAGTCAGCCGCATCAAGCGGATTCATGAAGTAAACCGCTTCTATCTCGTCATCCTCGAACTTGACCTGTAACTGTCCCCATGCCTGAGCGATAGCCTTCTGGAATGTTGCTCCGCTTGCTGTTCCTGTTCCTGTTGCGAGAAAAGTGAAGAAATCCTTACGAATACCCTTCTGAACATCCCTAAGCAATGCGTCCGTAGTCATTTCGACCGCCTGGTCATATCCCTTCTCGATAATCGCTTCTGCCGATGTCGCCTTTCTCCATTTCTTAAGTTCAATTTCCTTGTAAGATACAGCTTCTACTGTATAATGAGAAAGCGGAATTAATTCGCCCTCTGCAACCTTGCCATCTTCGAGCGTTCCGCTTGCCTTGTAGGTCTTTAACACTGTTCCTGCGACCTTAGGAATTTTGCGGGTCACACCAAGTGCTTCCATTAACTTCTTGATTGAGTAGCCGAACATTTCGACAAACTCAACTTCTCTTGCTCTTGCAAGGTCTTCTTTCTTGATTAATCCTGTTTCTGCTGCCATATTTCTGTCCTCCTAATTAAATAAGCCCGGATTCATCGCAATAGCTCTTCTGCGCTCTGCTCTGTCCGGGATTGCCATTATTTGTTCCTTTGTCATGCCTGAATACTCACCGCCGACATTCATTCTTGGTCTTGACTTCATCCATTCAGCTTTAGCTGCTGTGATAGCTGCCTTAACCTCATTGTCAATCAATGCCGCAATAGCACCGTGGTCTCCATCCGCAACCGCCTCAATCATGCTTTCAATCGCATTTTCAGACGAAAAATTTCTATAAGCCGCAACTGCCTTAATGTGATTAAGCTCTTTAACCGTCGCCTCGTACTTCTCATTCTGAATACGTTCTGCTTCTGCCTTGGCTTCCGCTTCCTGTTCCTCTGCTGTCTGCTTGGCTCTCAATGCCTTGGTTACATCCCCTTTTTCCTTGAGTGCCTTGTCAAGTGCCTGCTTGTTCTTGGCGTTGGCTGCTCTTTCCGCTGCTAACTGTGCCAAAAGTTCTTCAACTGTCGGCTTGTTATCGCTATCAGACTGAGGAGCTGTTTCTACTGCGTTTGTCTCTGTTGCATTGGTTGAATTAGTTACTTCTGTTTCCATGATATGTACCTCGTTCTTTCTGTGTTTTATTGGCTTCTCTGCCGCTTGTGTTTTACCCACTTCTCTGTGCAATATAAAAAGCCATTAGAACAGTTCCTAATGGCTTGATAACAATAATTATTTGGTTGTCCTGTTTTTATCAATTAGTGGACTGTTGCTAATTTGGTCTGACAAGTCCTGCATTGTTCTACCACTGTTTGGCGATACAGTATTGCTATTGCCAGACGTAATCTTGCTTTCCTGTATCTTACAGACTGTGTCTTTACTTGATTCCCATACTTCATTAGGGTCATCAAATATCGGGATAGCATTAAGCACCTTGCCGCCGTTAAGACCAATATTGATAAGCGTGGCAATGCTGTTAGCTTTTGTTGACAACTCATATAATTTCTGACGCTTGATATTTACCTCAATGTCGCCAAGGTTTAGTTGTCGTAACGGACTGTCCACAGGCAAAAATGAACTATTTTGCAAAGCGGCAAGCACAACCTCTAGCTCGTCTATCTTGCAACTTTCGGTTATCATTTGCTGTTTAGATGCAGCCGCCTCAGCATGGTCCCAACCAGAAGCATTGTTAGATGCAACACCTGTCATATTAGAGGCATTACTGTTGGTTAATGGAACATTACATTTTTCCAGTATTTTGTCCCTGCGGTACTGAATGTTGTTAAGCATACCAGTGTAATCATAATTGATAGTAAGTGGCTCAACCATTGGTGTTTTGCCATTTTGCGATGTATAGGTCTGTAACCATTCGCCTGATTTAGGTTTCCTGACTTCCTCCGTTACTGTTCCATCTTCACTTTTACTGAAAATAGTCGGAAATTCTACATCGTTAGTGTGCCATACAGCTTGCGTGTTCTGTTCGACATCATTTGTGAAGTCTGAAATTAACAGATTAAGGTTATCCATTTCAGACAGTTGATGTTCCCACACGCCCATGCGGTCATACGAACGAAAATATTCAACAATCGGCACAACGCCTAATGGATTTACTTCGCCACTACGTTGCTGATGTTGCCACGCTTCTTTTTTGGCATAGTCTCCATTAGAAATCTCTTGAAGATTAACAACTTCAAATCTATAATCCTTGGTAATACAAGTGAAATATGTATTTCCAGTTGCATTACTGTGCCTGTATGTAACTCCCATCATCGGTCGTTTGTCCGAATAATAGCTTGAACGAATAATGCATGATGTTCTCGGGTCTAATACATCAAGGCTAAAATAACATTTTCCCGGTTTCCATTCGGTATTTACATCAATCAGCACATTGCATATAGCGCCTATCTCGACAAATCTTCCGATTTCCTGTGTCTTGGATTTGATTTTAACAAGCTCATATTGCTTGTTAAGTTCTGTTATTCCTTCAGCAATAATGTTATTAACACTATCGCCGTTTTGGACTAAACTTATCGGATTTCCCCATGCATAAGAAGTCCAAAAATCCGAAACTTGATGAGCCACATTATCTGAACATTCACAATCAATATCCGGTCTATATGTCTTAGCAGTTTTACGAATTATCGGTTGCTGTCCGTTGTCATAATCAAGTAAGAATTGTATTTGAGTTGCGTTTTGTATGTGAGCCGGAAAAACATTACGCAATACATCTAATACATTCTCGTATGTAATTTCCGGTTCCTCTGTAAATAAGATATTGCGTCCTCTCTGCATTTTAACTTCTCCTAAAGATATGTCATGCCGCTTGCTGTTCGCCTTGGCTCCCACGGCTTAATATCCGTAATGCCTGTGTCTGTATGGTATACAATCTTTTTGTGACACTTACGGCATCCGACAATTACATTGCTTGAATACTTTCCGTCCCACTCCGCAACTCTGCGGTGGCATTGCGGACAGTATATTGTGTATTTATTTGATTTTGTCTTTTTCTTCATAAAACCCTCATTTCACGCAAAAAGCACCATTGCAAAATGCAACAGTGCTTCTTTCAAGGAGATATTAAGCTATCAAGAAACTTTGTTATTTCTTTCAAGTATAATAATATCGCAGAAAAAGCGGACATATCGGACAACTTTTATTTTTCGACATATCTTTTATAAGCTTTTCTCACGCTGTCTTCTGTGTTACCGCCACCAATACGGTCTGCAACTTGGTTCCACGACATATCTTCAAGAAATCTAAGGTTAATTATTCTTCTAATGCGACTATCCGATACGCTTGCAATAAATTTCTCAACCTCATTTGTCCGTTCAAGCAAATCTTCCTTTAATAGTTCAAGCGTAGCTTTGCGTGAGTAAAGAAGTGTTCTTTTATGGCGATATTCAGGAAACGGTATGCCTTCAATTTTGAAGTGTTGCTTACCACCGTTACCTCCTGTGACACTATCAACAACACATTCACCATCTTCAATCCTCAGGATATCACTTTCAAGCTTTTCAATTTTACTTTCGATTTCTTCAATTTCTTTTTTTAAATCTAGGTATTGAGTTAAATCCTTGTCTGTCATAGTGTCACCTCCTATATAGGGCTTGATATAATGGACGCTGTTCTAACCACTCCGCTACGCATTTCATTCTCAAATAATGCAATGCTGTCTGGTGCATCATCGTGTGGAACTTTTCCACTTCGTGTCATCGTAGTAAGTTCTTTCATAAACTTGTAATATTGGCTCTGTCTGTCCATTTTCTTAAAATCACGAAAATAATAATCACGAATAATGTTATCCCTTGCATTTTCCATTCTCGTTATTTTATTCGTACAATTAAACTTGAACCTTGCGCTACATCTACCGCCTCTATCTTTTACAATATCCATTACATCACGTCCGAAGTATTCTCCGGCACTGTTGCTCTCGAATGTAACAGTCTTGACATTATGCTTAATAAGCATATTGGCACATTCAGGCTTAGTAAATTGTGTTCCTGCATTGTCAAACACAACATCAACTATGTACACCTCATTGCCATAAACGTAGCCCACAGGCATTGAACAGCTATCGTCGCCTTTATCCGCACTATCGCAAGCTGCCATAATAGCGTCCGGTTCTCTATCAACAGGAAGTTCTTCAAAGTAATTAAGCTCTTTTTCTGCAAACATGCGCCCTTTTGCTTCAAATGGCGACTGTTGGAACTCTGACTCCCAAGTTTCTTCTGATACAAGCTTGCGTTCCTTACGGTAATAATCAGTTGTGAATATTTTTCGCAAGCCTTTTTTATCCTTGCGGTAAATCTCCCAGTTACTTTCATCAGTGATAGGGTCAAGTGCTGGAACTGCAACTTCTCTCCACCTCCACCCTAACTCATCAGCTTTGTTTTGTAATGCCGTAATAGGGTCATATAGGCTGTATTTTGTTCCTTGTATAATAATGGGTGTTCCCTCTAATCTACGTCCCAGAACGTCATCTGTGACTTTCTCGCATAAGAACTCTAAGCGGTCTCTGTTTCGTGCTTCTTCATGGTTCTTAACGCAGTCATCAATATAAACAAGTACATTTGCTTCGGTGCAACCGACAATCGCTCCGTCAATCGGTCTGCAAGTAAATGTCGGAAATATGTTCTTGCTTTTCAAGTCGATAGATAGGTTCTCGGCGCTCTTATAATCCTTATCGCCTATCTTTACCGCTTCAGGAAACACACTTAGGAAACGCTTATATGTACTTTCTGTCTCAAATCCTTGTAGCAAGCCACCGTAAAAACGCTTAACAAGTCCTTCGCCTTTGCCAACACCGAATATACTTCCGTCCGGCTCTCTGCCGCCCATCATCTGCGCCAGTCTAAGTCCACCAGTAGTATTGTGAGTAAGAATAAAGTTCTCTGTCACACAATATAAATGGCTCTCGTCCTCAACTTCTATGCATGTCATGTCAGCAAAATCATTTGTTTCTCTTATGCCAGATATAAAGTGATACAGTTTTGTTCTTTGCGGATTGTATTTTTTTAGGTGCTTTTCAGACGACACGGGTGTAATTTCACCCTTTGGAAAATTGATATATATTCTGTAAGCATCATTAGCGGCATGCCTTGCTCCGTTTCGCGTATAATGTGTATGTTTTAGCTTACTGCTTGCTTTACCTCCTAAGGACTTTACTAAAAATATAATGTCCTCTGCCAGTTGCTTAGAGGTTGTACAGTATTCGACACCTCCGCTTTCAGTAAAACCGTCCGCATCACATAGTCCCTGCAAAAGTTTAGTCCTTACTTCTACAGAATTAAACAGATAATTCTTCGGGATAAACTTTTCCTCGCTTTTTTTGCCGGTAAGGCTTAGCTCTCTTAATCTTGCCCTAAGCTCTCCACAGGATAGTGCATAATCCTTATTGTTACCCTTGCTTACAAGCTTTGTTCCATACTGAGCTACAGTATCAGCTATTCTTTGCAGAATGTCCCTTTCCATATTTGATACACATAGATTTTCACCCGAAAGTGAGCCATCGCCTATCAATATTCCAAGTAACCAAGGGTCTACGCTTACTGCACTACCTTCAAATTCAACAGGCTTGACATAATCAATCGCATAATTGTTATGCATGTCTGCGCCACGTTTAAGCACACCATTCATAAGCTCTATTGTACTCATTACTCTGTTAGGCTTACTCTTGTACCTGCTGTCCTCAGTGCTAACTTCCCATAAATGGTCTGCCCCACACCTTATAATTGTTTCCTGTTTAGATTTTCCACTTTCACTTATGATAACTTCGTAAATTCTCTTGTTTTTATGTGGATATACACCGATTACTTTTGTTGGTTTTCCACTTGCAGATATGACATAATCGCCGACTTTAAGACTTCCGTTCTTAACAAATCCATTTGGTGTTGCTATTAACTCATCATTTAGTAGCATTTTACCAGTACGCTTGGGCTGTGATACCGACAAAAAATCTAATTTGCCGTCATAAACCTCTTGATAAGCTCCGACAACAGGCTGTAAAACCTTACGTCTAGGGAAATAGAACCGCTTAAATGGGTCTTTTTCATCAATTTCGATGTAGTAAAAAAAGCTGTCAACCAAATATGGAGCTTCAAGCCTTAAAACCTCATAAAAATCATCAAGTGTTTTGAACTGTGTGTTATTTTCACCGCAATATACCTCTAAATCAGGTATATGCCATCCGTTAGTTGATTCACAGATAAGTTCATCTATTAACTTTTTGGTTTTTTTTGAAATTTCCAGTGAAAAAGGTATGTCTTTATCATTGCACATACCCCACTTGATAGAATCTACATAGGCTTTAATGACGGTATCAGTTTCCTTGTCTTTAACAATTTGATGTATGCCTTTTCGCTCTATGTAGTTGTTATTGTTTTGGAATTGCTTTATCAATTCAGAACTAGCCAAAAGAAAAAGCACCTCGCTTTCACAGCAAAGGTGCTTATAGACCTCTGCCTATAATTTTTCTAGGTTAGCAATAATCACTTTTGATTACCGGTAATTCTTTGTTTTGCAATATTGAAATAGTCCTTATCTAATTCAATGCCTATAAAATCTCTGTTTGTATTTACGCAAGCGACACCTGTACTGCCACTTCCCATACAATTATCTAAAACTGTTTCGCTTTCATTGGTATATGTCTCAATTAAGTATTTCAGCAATTCTACAGGTTTCTGTGTTGGGTGTTCTAACTCACTATTAGGAACACCTACAAAATCTAATATGTCAGTCGGATAATATTCATTATTCACTGTCTTTATAGCTTTATACTTGCCATAGCAGCCTCTCTGCTTGCAACTGTTTCCCTTGCTTCGATATTCACCAATACGCATTTTAGGATTATATGTACACTGCTTTTTGTAAAAAACGCATATATTTTCTGTAGTACGTAGGGGTTGCTTTTTGGCATTTAAAAATCCTCTGCAATAATGTTTGTGCCAAATCCACATGTACTTAAAGTTTTTGATATTGCTGTGTACAAGTTCTGCTGTAAATGGCATTTGAGAAAATAAAACGACTGCCCCATTATCTTTTATAATTCTATTGTATTGTTCCCACAATGGTTCAAACGGAATTATATTATCCCATTTGTTTTGTGTTGTGCCGTATGGCAAGTCGCACAAAATCATATCAACTGACTTGTCAGATATATCTTTCATTATTTCAAGGCAATCACCATTGTATAAATCAATTTTGCTCATAAAATCCACCTATAATTGTTTTAGGGTAGCGACTAACTCTGTTTGTTAGCCGGTAAGTTTCTATTTCATTTGTTTTAATATGCTTTCACAAAAACTTATATGTCTTTCAAGTAGCATTGTTTTCACAATCTCGCCCTTTTTTCATGCTATTTGCTAATGATTTTGTTTCCTCTAGGACTTTCACTGCTAAAGCTCTTGAAAACTCTATATTGTCTTTAGGGTATCTTCCTAAGATTGATTTTGCGTACTCATTAACTGCATCAACAGAAACATCAACACCAATAGTCATATCGTGTAATTCAGATGTTTCTATCGGCTTGTCATCCTCATCGCCGATATGCTTTATATTTCTCTTTTCATTATTTGTGCATTTATTGTCTTTGTTGTAGCGGCATGTAGTTAAGTTGCAATCATTCATTTTTAACACACCCCATTCTGCCACCTATATAATGACTTCTTGTATCGCAAACTGTCTTGCAATCAATAACATTGCCCTTATCAAGGCAAATCTCAAGATGCTCACATTTATCGCACTTTGTATCTTTTTCTTTATATTTCTTTGGCTTATATTCCTTAAAATCTTTACACTCATAATCTAAGCTTGTGTCGTTTCCTTTGCTACAAATGTAAAAGGGGTATTCGTCTCCTGTTTCTTCATCGAAAATATAATCTTCTTCGCTGAATTTACATTTTGAACAATCATTCATTCCTCATAAACCTCTCAAAAGCTTCCATGCACTCATTACATAAATCGTAGGTTGTATTCAATATGCCATTTCTCGTGATTGAGTTCATACACAACAGCCCTACTTTTATCTCTTTTCCGCACCTGTCGCAAGTGTGCCATTCTTTTTGATGTTTCATATTTCCCAATCCTCCAACCCGTACACAACCATACACAAAATGCCATATTCCGATATTTCTTTTGCCCCTTTTCTTACATGCATCAAAATTTCTTCCATTCTTTTTCTTTGCGTTGTAAAATATTCAAATTTACTAATCTTATCTGAAAAACAGTAATATACGCAATATCCGTAGCCAGTCCCAAGCAAATTACCGAAAATGTTTTTGCCGACAATATCGTAATTTTGCGTTTTTAAAATTCTATTTTTTTTATCTAATGAACATAAAATTTCATGCCCTTCTAAATATCTTTGAAAGCTTTCTAAGTACTTAACGATATCTTTTTCGGTATCAGAAATATACAAAATAGTTTTCTTCATTCTTCCACCGCCTTAATATCCGCCGTTAAATTCCGAAAGCCATTCTTTTAGCTCTACATGTGCCCTAGCAAAGCAAAGTTCCATGTCGCAATCACTTTCATTGACAATTATTACATCTTCGCCGTCATGCTTAGCCTCAGGGTAATCATCAGCGCAGCCTTTTTTGTAAATCAAAATATTCCAATCGCATATTTTACTATAAGCGATTTTAAGGTGCATAGGGAAGTCTTTTGCTTTATCGTCAAAAAAATTCAAAAATTCATTCATTCTTCCACCAACTCTCTACCACACATAGGGCAATAAAATATTTTCTTTTTTAAAACCGAAAAACTAAGGTTTGAAGGTAAGTTATCAAAAACCATTTCCAGCACCAATCCATTGCCCTGTATTTTAACCTCACAGATTTTTATTTTTTCACCCATTGCACCGCTTCGTTCCGTACTTGAGATTATAGCCTTCGGTTTTTTTGCTGCAAAATTCACACATATACCTTAAATCCTCGTAAAGATTTCTAAATCATAGTTATCTCTGATATGGTCAACAACTTCCTGTAATTTGCTCTTTACAAATTCATCTTGTGCAATATAAGGGTGCGCGTAAAACATGCAGCTATCTTTCTTCCCCTCAGCTTTATACTTTGGATAATTGAATGTCATCGTAAACAATGGTATTCTTTTTAAATTTTTAGTCTTGTATCGGATGTACAGATTTGCTAATCTCCTCAAACTCATTCACCTCGTTCACTGCCAATGACAAAATAAACCCACAGTTATCATATCTTTTACAGAGTTCGCTACTTTCTGCTACTATTTCAGCCCACATCTTATCATCGGCAAACTTTATCTTGTCGATGTATTTCTTGTGGAATGTCCATATATCTCTATACATGCTAAAATAGTCCATTGTAGTCCTCCGTAATTCAGTGTCAATACCAAAAGATTGATGCGGTGTGGATTTGCACCACACATAATATACAATAGGCGTGTACCGACGCCTCGTTTTACCCTTCGTGCAAGTCTATGGGAACATCTTCCAAACTTATCCGCATCCATTGGTATAATGGGTAGCATTGCTTTCACAACCAATCAAGGGGATGTTTCACGCTATCTCGCTTGCATATATCGTTACGCAGTCTCACCGAGCGAAGTCTTGTATATCTGATTATCGTCTACCTATTCCGCCACACATCAACTCGCGCATACAGATTACGCGCGAAACATCACATTTTTACAACGATTTTGACCTATAAGGTTGTGAAGCTAGGTTACATCGTGAACCAACTGGCAAGGTGGGGATTGAACCCACGACACATCGGTTAACAGCCGATTGCTCTACCAACTGAGCTACATGCCAATAGACAATTTGTGCCTAAATGACGCATGAGAGAATCGAACTCACGCCTCCGCCGTGAAGGGGCGGTGTCTTAACCACTTGACAAATGCGCCATGTCCGCTCTTTGTTTTACTTGCCGAACGGCAGCAAGGCTACACGAAAATTGAATCAAAAAGGGGTATTGCTTTGTGCCTCATTCGAGGCAGTCGGAATAGCAGGATTTGAACCTACGACCTCTCCATCCCAGGTGGAGCGTTCTGCCAAACTGAACTATATCCCGTAAGTGCAGACTGGGCGACAGCGAGAATCAGCAGTGTCGCAAGCTTCCCGGCTTATGTTGTCCGCACTGTTGCTATTCTTTTAGCGTGTTATGGAGCGCTGGGGAACTACAGCAACAAAACCCATAAACCTATCGAGCCTTGTGACGGCTCTTAACAGCATTCCGCTAATAGGTGGAGTTTATGAAACAACATGACTTAAAAGTCCGATGGTCATTTGCATGACCAAACTGGGCTAGTGGGATTCGAACCCACGAATACAGCAGTCAAAGTGCTGTGCCTTACCGCTTGACGATAGCCCAAAATTACATGTCTTTGAACATCTGTATAAGTGCTCTTATACCTATGGCAAAAAGCATTATAAGCACTATTGTTATGCCGATTATAAATAACCATAAAGCTGTCAAACCGAGAAATCTAATTATTCCCATCGCCTTTATCATGCCTTTCCTTGTGCTTAAATTGACATCTAAGCATATCTGCCACATGCTCACGCTCTGTACCTATGCCATGACCTTTGCGAAATAATTCGCAATCAAGTATGTTGCCGCAACGTGAGCACTCATCATTTATCTCTTTGCCTTGATATTTCATTCAATGACCTCTTTATCGCCTCGTCTAAGGCTTTTTCTGACTGCCTAGCACCTAAGTTCATGCCGAAACTGATTACCTTGATTAAAACCGATATAGTGATTGCTACAAAGCACCATGTAGGAGCTTCAATCCTACATAAAATTCCGAATACAACCAAATCCGTTATCATATATCACCCTCCGCCCTATTGTTAGCTCTGTATGTGTCAAAGCCCTCAGGATAGCGTGCCTTGAGTTTATCAATGTTCGTCTGCATGACATCATCAAGCGTAAATCCACATGCGTCACATATCATTGCCAAGTACCAAGCGCAATCACCCAGCTCCTTTTTGAGGTGTTCAAGGTCTATGCCTTTTTCGTGGAATATGCCTTTCTTTATGAGGTCTGATACTTCGCCGGCTTCACCTGTAAGCCCCAATACGCCGTTTAACAACTGTGCTATAATTATATCGCAGTTAATATTCATGGTTAGAGCAAGCCTTATTGTGTTTAACCCATCATTTGTTCTCATTGCTAACTGCTGATACTCGTTACCTGTCATCTTGCTATTCCTCCAATCAAAAGCCTAAATGTTTCCTTGCCTTTTACAGTTACATAAGTCTGAACATTTGAATAACCAAAAGGTGTCGAAAAATCTTTCAACTGGAACAATCCGTCTTTGCGATACTTTTCGTAAGGTTTCAATGAATTGTGCTTATCTCGGTACAGATAGCCATTTTCCACAAGCCATTGCGTGAACTGCTGCGGCGGAATGCGTAACTCTTTTGCTGTGTCTCTGAAAGTTGTTAAAAGCTTGCTGTCCACAAGATTGTCAAAATATTCCGCTTTAGGCTTCATCTCAGCAATCTTTGCTTCTTTTTCCTCAATAATCTTATTTGCGACAATCAAAGCGTTTGCAACAATCTGTTCCGGTGTCATCTGCTCCTGATTCTGTATGTAACCGCCATTCTTACGAATTGATGGCAAAACCTCAGATGTAACCCAATGTCTAAAGCTCTTCGCTGTCGGTAGTCTGCTTCCAAATACCAAATCATATAATCCTGATTCGTTAATTGCTATCATTTGTTGTGTGTGGTTATTCGCGTCTGAGACACCCGTTATAATGGTGTCCTCGTCATTCACATTTGTTTTAATCGCGTCATACGGTTTTGCATACCCTAATGATTTTGCAACATCAGTTCCAACAAACCACGGTTCATCGTCAATTACTATTGTTCTGATTATTCCAAATTCTGGACTTTCAAAAATCTTTAAGTCGTTCATGTCTATACCTGCCTTTTCGATATTGCCTTAATGTTATGGCATGAAAACTGTTAAGGCTTACAGCTTGTCAGGTGTACATCCCTATTCATGCCATGTAAAAGGTCTTTTTATTTTTGTCGGAGTTTAGAGGACTTAGAGGGGGCATATCCGGCAACCATATAACCCCCACCCCGGCTGGTCTCGTGCCATCAGTCCGTTTATACACAATTCCCAAACAATTCATACAATAGCATTATCGTTCCATTATGCTCCGCTCAACTATTCGTTAAACCTAACTTTTGCGAATAGTTTACAATGGGCTACAGAACCGCAAACCCTTGTAAATAGGGCATTTGTGAATTGTATTAAATTGTGTGACAACTGCATGAGATAAAACATCAATTATCGCTGTCTATCACTGAGCTATTATCTGACAGAACAAGCGGCTTCGGCTGCTGTCCAAGCTGTATCAGGGCATCGGCTCCGAGTGCTTCGGCTGGCTTCTCAACCTTGACACCCGGCATGTTCCAGTGATGGACCTTGTTCAGCTTCGGGAGTATTTTCATTGGATTATATCGCCGGTCTTTCATCAAGTTGAAGAGGCTTTCCTCATTATCCTGCATGATTTTTTCGTGCAAATCCGAACGCTGTGAGCTTAGCGCCCCACTTTCCCAGTCATATAATGTCTGTTTACCTATACCGACCATATCAGTAAATCCCTTAATAGTCACTTCTTGACAATGACTATTACACAGACGCTTATATATATAATTATAAACATATTCAACTTTGTCTATGTCATACTCATTATGAGTACCGTCTACTTTTTTAAGTACTTTATTGCATGGAGCAAATAATAATATGTTTAACTCTGTAATTATGTCAGCCCATATAGACGGAAATATATCGTTCTCATCAATGTTATGTCTATCACAGTAATTAGTGACTATATCACTAGCTACAATTCTCATATCATCAACAGTCCTGATTGTCTGAATATCATAACCGTTATTATCGTCACACATAATATAATCACCTCCAAATCATAATCTTAATCTCTCTCACACATGAGATTATCATATCACATGATTGGTGACATGACTATATACATAAAGTATATAAAATATAACTTTGGGGTATTTATGCGTAGTACTTTGGTACTAATCGCATATACAGTATATAATTATATACGTTTTTAAA
>UMHI01075975.1_pt1 | contig 26666 bp, 23 predicted proteins | sample 1965481 | NCBI WGS metagenome assembly UMHI01 (sample SAMEA4836093, study PRJEB28245) | human gut metagenome | biome: gut microbiome; material: fecal sample | place: Denmark | collected 2008 | reverse complement strand
GGCCGGCGCGTGAATCCACGGCGAGCCGAGAAAAACCTGTCGCATAGGCTACCTCATTGTTCTGTGGCTGGATACAACTCAATCCGGCCTATGGGGTGTGGCTTTGACTGCAAACGCAATGACAACGGAGCTGAGGTTTATTTCCCACAGATATTAGGACAAAGAAAGACGGAGAGAAAGATTTTTGACGACTGCCGAAGCGGATTGAGAGTGCGGATTTACACCGATTTTGAGCCCAAAGATACAACTCGTCGAAAAATGACCCCATAAAAGTAGCTTACTCGCGGTAAACTTACGCGACATTTTGTTTCTGCGATTCCGTCTTCGGTTGGCATGGCGTTCGACCGAGGGCGGTTTTGTGCATGCACTGACAACACAGATTCATTCTTAACTCATGACGGGTACGTTCATCAAAACAGCCCTGGCAGGGGCGGTTTCGGCTCTTTTGGCCGCGGCTGCATCCGCACAGGTTTTCACCATTTCCGACATTCGCGTCGAGGGCATTCAGCGTACCGAGCCCGGTACGGTCTTTTCGCATTTGCCGTTTCGCGTAGGCGACGAATACAACCCCGAACGCGGTGCTGAAGCCATTCATCAGCTTTATTCTTCCGGCTTGTTCCGCGACATTGATCTTTCGGTCGACGGAACGGTGCTGGTGGTGAACGTGGTCGAACGTCCGGCTGTCGCAGCCATTGAAACGAACGGCATCAAGGCTTTCGACAAGGACGGCGTGGAAAAGAGTCTGCGTGACGTCGGTCTTGCTGAAGGCCGAATTTTCGACCACTCGATTTTGGAACGTGCCGACCAGGAATTGCGCCGTCAATACCTCTCGCAGGGCTACTACGGCGTTGATATCAAGACCTCGGCTACGCCGCTGGAACGCAACCGCGTCCGCATCACGATCAACGTTGACGAAGGCGCTGCCTCGTCCATCAAGCAGATCCGCTTCGTGGGCAACACGGTGTTTGATTCGGATGAATTGGCCGATCAGATGCAGCTTGCCGAACACAAGTGGTCCAGTTTCTACACTAAGCGCGATCTCTACTCGCGTGAAAAACTCGCGGCTGACTTGGAAACGCTGCGCAGCTTCTACCAGAATCAGGGCTACCTCGACTTCAAAGTCGACAGCGTCCAGGTTTCCGTGGCCCCCAATAAGTCCGACATCTTCATCACGATCAATGTGACCGAAGGCAAGCAATACACCGTCGACAACATCACGTTGGGCGGTGACATGCTGGGTCTTGACGACGAGATCAAACCTTTGGTCGTGTTTGAACCGGGCGAAATCTACAACGCCGAACGCATCAACGAGATGACGAAGACGATTGTGGATAAGTTCTCGGCTCTTGGCTACGCCTTTGCGACCGTGACGCCCAACCCCGTGCCTATCGAAGGCAAGGACGCAGTCAACATCGTGCTTACGGTTGATCCGGGCCGCCGCGCCTATGTTCGCCACGTCAATATCACCGGCAACACCCGTACTCGCGACGACGTGATCCGTCGTGAAGTGCGCCAGTACGAATCCGCCTGGTTTGACAGTGAAAAGGTGAAGGTCTCGCGCGATCGTATCGACCGCTTGGGTTACTTTGATTCGGTGACTGCCGAACCCAAGCCCGTGGAAGGCACGCGTGACCAGGTTGACCTCGAAATCAACGTGAAGGAACGTCCGACGGGTTCCATCTCGCTCGGTGCCGGTTACTCCACGTCCGACGGTGTGATCCTGTCGGCAGGCTTCGCGCAGGATAACGTGTTCGGTTCGGGCAAGTCCTTCAGTGTCGAAGTCAACACGTCCAAGAGTATGCGTACATACGCCGTGAGCTTGGGCGAACCGTATATCACGCCGGAAGGCATCAGCCGCCACATTGACTTTTACGACCGCCGCGTTGACTTGGACGAGCTCGACGTTTCGAACGTGGCTTACGAAACGATCGGTGCCGGTATGAGTTTTGGTATCCCGGTGACGGAAAACGATCGAGTATTCTTGGGCATGCGTCTGGAACAAACCAAAGTTGACCTGCGTGGTTCGAATCCAGAAGGGGAATGGTATGACGAAGAAAATACGTCTCCTCAACGCTATTGGGACTATGTGGATGAATACGGCGACAATCCCAAGGCTGCCTTGCTGACCTTGGGATGGTCACGAGATACTCGAGACAACGTGCTCGCTCCGACCCGTGGCCGCTATCAGCGCTTGTCTGCTGAGTTTGCTTTGCCTGTCTGGGAACAGCGCTACTACCGCGCCACCTACCAGTTGACGCAGTACTTCCCGTTGTCCAAATCCTGGACTCTGGGCATGAACTTCCAGTTCGGCTACGGTGATACCTACGGCGACAAGATGTTCCCGTTCTTCAAGAACTTCTACGCCGGCGGTATCGGCTCGGTGCGCGGCTTTGAAACGTCGTCCATTGGTCCGAGAGACGCTTATAACGATGACCGTCTCGGCGGTGACCGTCAGTTGATTTTCTCAACCGAATTACTGACGCCGCTACCTGGTGCCGACCGTACGTTGCGCGGTCTGCTGTTCTTTGACGCTGGTACTGTTTGGGGTTATTCACGTGATAACTATCAAGATGGATACTATCGTCAGGATATGGATCTCAGCGAACTGCGCTACTCCGTCGGTTTCGGTGTGGCATGGATTTCGCCTTTGGGCCCGTTGAAGTTCTCTCTGGCCTTCCCGCTCAACAAGAAGGATAGTGACGAAGTTCAGCGCTTCCAGTTCCAGATCGGTACAGGCTTCTAAGCGCCGAGGTATAAAATTAAAAAATCGTTTGACCGAATGCATGGTTTGACCGGCATTCGGTCGACTCCGGAATTCGGCAGATACGCCGTGTAACTCTTTTCATCGGCAAAACGACGTAAAAGCTCCTAAGATGCGAGCAGGACGTTTTCCGAAAAGACTTTCAGACTCGAAAGGAAGCTAACAGATGTTTAAGAAGATTCTGACGGCTGCTGCCGTTGCTGCTGTGATGTGCGGTTCGGCCTCTGCTGTCGCTGCTGACTTCAAGATCGGCCTGGTTTCTCCGGCTCGCATTCTTGCCGAATCCGCTCCGGCAGTTGCTGCTCAGGAAAAGCTCAAGACCTACTTCAAGAAGCGCGAAGACGAACTCAACCGCGACATTCGCGACTTCCGCACTCGTGCTCAGAAGTTTGAAAAGGACGCTCCCGTGATGACCGACAGCGAACGCTTGAAGCAGCGTCAGTCGCTTGCTGAAACCGAACGCGACATCGCTCGCCGTCAGCGTGCTCTCGTTGAAGAACGCAACCAGCGTGCCAACGAAGAAAGCCAGATCATCCTTCAGCGTGCCAACCGTATCATCCAGGACATCGCCAAGAAGCAGAAGTATGACCTGATCATTCAGGATGCCATCTGGGTGAGCCCGAAGGTGGATATCACCGAACAGGTGATCAAGGAACTCAACAAGCCTGCCAAGTAATTTCTACTTGCGTTTGACGGGAATGATCGACAGCTGCTCGAATACGTTTTTCCGAGTGCCGTCGGTCGTCCTGCGAGCAGGTTAAGAGAAAGCCGCGCCGACTTTTCCCGGTCGAAGCGCGGTTTTTTGCAGATGAATTTTGCCGATCCTTGCCGCGCAAGGATTTCGGCGCCTCAGGAAATGACGCTATGTTCCGAATCGATGCACTGATCCGTGAAATTGAAACGCTCTCCGAAGGACGACTGACGAGTACGCCGCTGTGCGGAGCTGAAAATGTGACCGTGCGCACGTTTGCGCCGCTCAATCATGCGGCGGCCGACACCGTTGCCTTCTTGGCTCAGTCCAAGTACCGCGATGAAGCCAAAGCTTCGCAGGCGGGCGTTTTGGTGATTTCTCAGGCCGACAGCGAGGTCATGTACGGCGAAGAAGGTCCGAAGCGCCCCGTCGTCATCACGAAGAATCCCTATGCTTGGTTTGCTTACGCACTGCAGATCATGACGCGTCGTCCGCTGCCCGCCGGCGGCATCCGCGAGGGCGCTCACGTAGATCCGACGGCCAAGGTAGCGGCTTCCGCCGTGATCGAGGCCGGTGCCACGGTGGCTGCAGGCGCCGTGATCGGTGAAAACACGCGCGTTTATCCGGGCGCCTACATCGGTGAAGGCACGGTGGTGGGTGACAACACGATCATCTACGCCAACGCGACTGTCTACCACGGCTGCCGCATCGGCAATCGCGTCATTCTTCACTCGGGCTGCGTGATCGGTGCCGACGGCTTTGGCTTTGCTCCGCTTGATGGCCACTGGGTCAAGATTCCGCAGATCGGCGGCGTGACAATCGAAGACGATGTCGAAATCGGCGCCAACACGACCATTGACCGCGGCGCGCTTGAAAACACGCTGGTTCGTAAGGGCAGCAAGCTCGACAACCAGATCCAGCTCGGACACAACTGCAAGGTGGGTGAATGCTCCGTGATGGCCGCCTGCACGGGCGTTGCGGGCTCCACGCACATCGGCAGCCACTGCATCATCGGCGGTGCGGCCAACATCAACGGTCACATCGAAATTCCCGATGGCGTAAGCGTTGGCCCGGCTACCTCTCTCATGAGTTGGCACAAGGGCGAAAAGGCCATGTCTGGCTTCTTCCCGGCCATGGGCCACCGTGAATTCGAACGTGCTGCCGTGCTCGTGATGAATTTGCCCAAGATGCGCAAGCAGATCAAGGAACTCGAAACGCGTCTTGCCGCTCTTCAGCCGAAAGGTTGAAGCGCTCTTTAAAGCTCGGTGTTAATATTTTTTCGTCTTGCGCCCGCCGTCTGCGGGCGTAGACTCCGATTCGGCTTGTCGATAATTCGACCACATTGAACTTTCCAGGACTGCCCGAAGAAGGCAGATGAGATAACCCCAATGGCTGACACGAAAACCATTCATGACATCATGCGGATTTTGCCGCACCGTTTTCCATTTCTTCTGATTGACCGAGTGCTTGAGATCAGCGATGATCACACAACGTGCAAGGTTCTCAAGAACGTGACGGCAAACGAACCGCAGTTCACCGGGCATTTTCCCGAATACCCCGTGATGCCCGGAGTGCTCATCATCGAAGCAATGGCTCAGGCCTGTGCCGTGCTCGGCATCGCTCGTCTGACGGAAGAAGAGCGCCGGGAAAAGGCCCTGTTTTTCTTTGCCGGCATTGACGAGGCTCGTTTCAAGCGCGTTGTTCAGCCCGGCGACCAGCTTATTTTTGAGTGCAAGTTCGTTAAGGCTCGTGCCGGTATCGGTTGGTACGAGGCCCGCGCACTTGTTGACGGCCATGTGGCCTGCGAGGCCAAACTGATGTGCGCTCGCCGTAAGGCTGAGTAATTGCATCGGTTTCGGCGCGAATTTTTTTCGGACTCATTTCGAAGGCGCACATGGGATAATTCCCGTGTGCGCTATTATTCGCGCAGGCGCGTGAAGAATTTTCACGGGCCCGATAACATACGGCGGGGAAAAACATCCCCCGAGCGATCTCCCAAACACGAGGAGACACTTTTTTATTGCTGCCAGTAATGGGCTCAAGAGGCCCTGCGAAAGGATAGTCATGGCCAAAATCCATCATTCCAGCATTATCGATATTCGAGCCGAACTTGACGATGATGTTGAGGTCGGTCCGTTTTGCATGGTGGGGCCGCACGTTCGCATCGGCGCCGGTACCGTTCTCGAAAGTCACGTGGTAGTCAAAGGACTGACTACGATCGGTCGCAACAATCGATTCTTCCAAGGTGCCGCCGTCGGTTGCGAACCGCAGGACAAGAAGTACAAGGGCGAAGAAACCTATCTTGAGATCGGCGACGACAACATTGTTCGCGAAAACTGCACGATTTCGACCGGCACGATTCAGGATCAGAGCATTACGCGCGTCGGCAGCCGCAATCTGCTGATGGCCAACGTTCACGTGGCGCATGACTGTGTTCTCGGCAATGATCTGATCATCGCCAACAACGTGGCCCTGGCAGGACACGTGCATGTCGACGACTTTGCCGTGATCGGCGGCCAGACCGGTGTGCACCAGTTTGTTCACATCGGCACGCGCTCCATGACGGGGGGTGTCTCCGGTCTTTCTCACGATTTGCCGCCGTACGTGATCTGCGCGGGCAACCCCGCCAAGAGCTTCGGGCTCAATCTCGTAGGGCTTCGCCGCGCCGGCTATTCGAGCGATACGATCGGCCGCATCAAGGCTCTGTATAAGGCGCTTTACATGGAAGGCCTCACGGTGGCGCAGGCCGTTGAACAGATGGATACGCTGATTGCCGACGCTCCCGAAGAAGTTCGTCCGATTCTTGCCGCGATGCGCGACTTTGTTGCCAACAACACGCGCGGCATCGTTCGTCCTTAATTCAGATTTAAGACCGAAAAGCCCGTTGGGAAGGTCGTTTCCTGCGGGCTTTTTCTTCTGTAGTTCACTGATACCCCGAGGTTTGTATGACTGAGCAGGACGCCGATTTCAGCGCCGAAAAGGCCCAGCCGTTGACCTATGCCGACGGTGCCGCGTGGCTTGCCGGCGAAGCCAGCGGAGATTTTCTCGCGAGTCTTGTGCTCCCTGAAGTTGCCAAGCGCATGGACGGTGCGCCTCAGTTCGGCGTGGGCGGCGAAAAAATGCTCGCTGCAGGCCTTGAAGGCTTGTATCCGGCAAACCGCCTGTCGGTGCGCGGTTACGTTGAGGTACTCAAGAAGCTTCCGGGTATTCTGATGTTGCGCCGCGCCATGCTCAAGCGCGTCTCGGATATTCGTCCGCGCGTTTTCGTGGGCGTTGACGCACCGGATTTCAATCTCGGCGTAGAAGCAAAACTCAAGGCAGCCGGCATTCGTACGGTTCACTTTGTTTCGCCCTCAATCTGGGCCTGGCGTCCCGAGCGAATTCATAAGATCCGTGCAGCGGTTGATCACATGCTTTTGGTGTTTCCGTTTGAAGAGGAAATCTATAAGCGCGAAAACGTGCCGGCGACTTATATCGGTCATCCGCTTGCGGGCGTGATTCCGATGGTGCCGGACACCGAAGGCGCACGCCGCAAGCTCGGGATCGAAACCAACGGTGAACCGGTCTTTGCCGTTCTCCCTGGTTCGCGCAAGGATGAAATCTTCGGTTGCGGTCCGGTGTTTTTTGAAGCTTGCGAGCGCGTGATCGAACGTATCGGGGCGGGGCATTTCGTAGTGCCCGCCATTGACGCCCAGGCGCGAGAATGGATTGCATCGGTTGCTACGCGCAACCGCCGACTGAGCGAACGTCTGACAGTGGTGACCGGTCAGTCGCATGCCGTATTGGAATCGGCTGACGCCGTGCTTGTGGCTTCCGGCACGGCTGCTCTGGAAGCGGCGCTTTATAAGAAGCCGATGGTGGTGGGTTACGCTATGCCCGCATTGTCCGCATTGATCATGAAGGATAAGGGGCTGATTCCGTACGTGAGTCTTCCGAACATCCTGGCAGGCCGCGCCATCGTGCCGGAATTTCTTCACTACTACTGCACGGCCGACGCGATGGCATGCAGCCTCATTGATCAGCTCAAGGACAGCCGCCGCAAGACGCTTGAGGATATTTTCACGGGTATGCACGAGTCGCTTTTGCGTCCCACTGCGGATTTGGCAGCTGAAGCCATCATGCAGACTGCAGGAGCAGCCCGCCGATGAGTTCCAAAACAATTCCGATTGCCGACGAGTCACAGGCAAGTTCCCCCATGCGCCTTCCTGTGCCGATCACGGGGCGCATTCGGTTTGAAAACGGTCATTTGATTGACGAGCGCGGTCGCCCCTTGCGAGACCTGCGCATTTCGCTTACCGATCACTGCAATTTCCGTTGCCGCTACTGCATGCCCAAGGAGAAGTTCGACTCCAAGCATCAGTTCCTCGCGCACACGGAGTTGCTTTCGTTTGAGGAAATTAAGCGTCTGGTCGGCATTTTCCTGCGCTTTGGTGTACAAAAGATTCGTCTCACCGGCGGTGAACCGCTGCTTCGCAAGCATGTTTGCAATCTGATCGCCGATCTGAAATCGATGCGCACCACGAGCGGCAAGAGCCCGGATATTGCGATGACGACCAACGGTACGCTCTTAAAGCGCATGGCGGCCGACCTGAAGGCTGCAGGGCTCGATCGCGTCACGGTGTCTTTGGACGCCTTGAATGAAGATCTTTTCCAGTCGATTAACGACGTGGGCTTCCCGGCCGCCAAGGTGATCGAATCCATCGAAGCGGCGCAGGCGCTCGGCATTCCTGTAAAGATCAACACTGTCGTCAAACGCGGCATGAACGAAGGCGAAATTATTCCGATTCTGGAGCGCTTCCGCCACACGGGCGTGATCGTGCGCTTCATCGAATACATGGATGCAGGTACTGCCAACGGCTGGCGTATGGATGACGTCGTGCCGTCCGCAGAATTGGTGGAACGCATCAATGCCGTCTGGCCGATTGAACCCATTGATCCCAATTACACGGGGGAGACGGCAACCCGATGGCGCTACAAAGACGGAGCCGGGGAGATTGGCTTTATCAGTTCTGTGACGCAGGCTTTCTGCAAGGACTGCTCCCGCGTGCGCCTTTCGATCGAAGGCAGCCTCGTGCTGTGCCTCTTTGCCGATCGTGGTTACGACCTCAGGACGCTGCTACGCGGCGGCGCGACGGATGATGAAATTGCCGACGCGATTGCGCGTATTTGGAGTGCGAGAGACGACCACTACTCAGAAATTCGTCTGTCGGAAACGCAAAAGCGCAGCCGCAGCAGAATAGAAATGCAGTTCATTGGTGGCTAAAAGAGTCTGCCGGAAACGTAGCAATCAACGTTTTTTCCGAATCCACCGAGCTTTGGTGTTGCTATCATCTGCGAAGCGTCCGGACGAGATTTAGTGCCGACGCAATGTTTGTTGTGAAAGGGTGTTTATGAATCGTCGTCGTCTTTTGTTGTTGGTGTCTTCTTTGGGTGCGGCTGTTTTGGCCGGTTGTGCCTCCTCGCAAAAAGCAGACAAGCTTGTCGGCACGTATCATATCGATCCCAACGACCCCTACGGCAAACTGAAGCAGTACAGAAGTTCGATCAATCTCTTGAGCGCTCGTCTGGCTGTGGCCTTCCAGAATCTCTTTAGCATTGGAGAACTCTACAAGGAAGGCCCCCGCGGCGACGAGATCATGAAGGCGAGCCTTGATGACATCAGAAAACTTCACGCCGAGCTCAACAAGTACCTGCAAAAGGCTCCCGAAATTCGTCAGACGATCCAACCTGGAAACGCCAAGCTTTTGGCCGCTTACGACGAATATATCAAGGCGCTCGCGGGTGTTGCCGCCATTGATTACGGCGATATCAGTCAGGAACGAATCGACGCGCTCGTCCAAGCCGGTTCCAACATGGAGCCGCTGATTCCCTGATTGCGGGATTTTTCAGCATAATCACCTGAAATCAAAGGAAAAAGTTCAGCCGTCCGGGGGTTGATTCGGGCGGCTAAATTGTTTTGGAAATCGTTTGCTGTACAGCATAACGCACGAAAGCCGACAAACGCGGGCTTTCGACTTCCTGCAAAAGTCTGATCAGGCACAGAGATACGGCAAAGCATAGAGTAGCAGCGCCAGAATGCAGGCAGCGGCGACGATCACCTTCCAGACAAGGTACTCGCGATCCATTGCGGCAATTTCCGCGGAGTCCTGCGGCATATCAAGCGCACCGGTTTGTTCAAGCGTTGGTGTGGCGGTTTCTGCCTTGGCATTGTGTCGGCTGCAGTAAAAGTAGATCGCCAGACCCAACACGCACCAAATGACGCCCGTGATGAAGGCGTTGGTATCCAGCTGGGTCATCATGTACAGGTAAATGAGAGCGGAGACGGGAGCGCCTATGGCTACAAGCGGTGCTTTGTAGGGACGCTGCAGATCCGGGCGACGATGGCGCAGAGCCCAGGCAGCCAGGATGCCGATGACGTAATAGAGCAGGTCGGCAAAGAGCGACAACGAGGCAATGTAGATGAGCGAATCGGTGGCAATCAATGCCATTGTGAGAACGCCCAGCGTGATGATGGCTACATGCGGCGTCTGAAAGCGACAGGTCTTGGCAAAGACGCTCGGCATTACACCGTCGCGCGCCATTGTAAAGAGATAGCGGGGGATAGTGGCGATGGCAGCGTTCATGGTGGAGAAGTCGCCGCCGAAGGCAACGCCCGCAGCCAACAGCGCCAGGGGCAGGCCCAGAATCCCGGCAGCCTTCATCGCATCGGCGTAGGGGGCCTGAGCGGTGGCGAGAGCCGCCAGGCTTTCAGCCGGCGTAATGGCGATCAGGAACCACTGAAAGAGCGCGTTGACCGCAAACACGACGAAAGGCGCCAGAAAAAGCGCACGCGGAATATTGATGCGGGGATATTTAATTTCTTCGCCCATGGCGACACAGGCTTCAAATCCGGCAAAGCACCACCAAATCATGCAGACGCTTGCCGCAAAACTCATCTGCCCTTCCTTGGGCAGGAACGATGGAGCCTGAACGAAAGAGGGGAGATTGATGTTTGGGATCATGGTGAGAAACCAGATCACCGCAACGCCCCAGAAGAAGAACATGAAGCCGTTTTGCAAACGCCCCGCTATTTTGACGCCGCAGACGTTGGCGATGATGAAGCCTGCGGTTACTACGACGGCAATGGCTACGTCGGAGAAGGGGAGCGTCACGCCGAAAGCGGAAAAGAGCGTCTTGAAGTAATAGCTGAAAGCCAGTGCCTCACCGCCGGTGACTGCAACCAACGAGATGATGAAGTTCCAGCCGGCAAGAACACCGGCTGCGCGTCCGATTCCGACGGAAGCGAATTGGTAAGTACCGCCGGCATATGGTAGAGCTGCGCCCATCTCGGCATAAAGAAGCGCAGGATAAACGCTGATGAGAAGTGCCACGATGGTGGCAAAAATGACCGACGGGCCCATCAAACCCACGATATTGGAGCCGACGGTGAAAAGCCCCACGCCAATGACGGAACCGGCTGTAATAGTGACGGCTTCTCGCATGCCGAAGCTGCGTTTGAGCGCGGGTGAGCTGTTGATGTCGCTCATGAAAGTCTCCCTGATTTTTTTGTTCCTTGTCTGTCGATTCTCTTGACGGAATCGTGTCAGCGCTGTCTGCGACCGCATGGGAAATTATCGGGCAAAAGACCTCAGAAAAAATCGGAAGCTCTAAGCAATTAGGCTTGGAAAGCTTGACCCTGAACAAAAAGAAACCGCCTCGGCCGAAACCGAGGCGGATTGCTAATCAGTGAATCTCAAGAAGAGATCAGATTAGAACTTGTGGCGCAGGCCGATCATAGCAGCGAAAACGGTCGGATCCTGGTCCTTAGCAGTGGTTTCGGTGTAGTCCAGGCTGTCCTGAGCATAGGTCAGGATACCATAGACGTTGGTGCGCTTGGAGAGCGGATAATCGTAACCAGCAGACACGACCCAACGAGTAAGTTCGTCGTCTTTAGCTGCCTTCTGGCTATCAGCAGCTTCTGCGTCCATGTAGCCGGCACCAACGAGAACCTGACCACCGGCAGCTGGGATGGAAGCGGACACGCCAAGGCTCCAGCCCTTGAACTTGCCAGCGTATGTCGTGGCGTTGTAGTCTGCGGAATCCAACAGACCAAAGGCGGTGGAAATCTTGGCTTCGTCGTAATACTGAGCACCAGCAAAGAGCTTGACAACTTCAAAGTCATAGTTACCACCGAAGGTAACCGTCAGGCTGTCGTCAATGTCGTCAGCGTTAACACCAGTCAAGTCGGCCGTCTGGTAGTTGATGGAGTCCACAGCCAGATATAAGTTCAGGGGGCCGTTGGCATACTTTGCACCAAGAGCATAGTAACGATCGCTGCTGGATTCGTTTTCGTTGTTGTTCGAACCCATGCCGTACTGAGCATACACAGTGAAACCGGCAAAGGTCGGAGTCTGATAGGCGATCATGTTATCCCAGATGCCGGCGCCAACTGCCCAGGTGCCCATCTGAGCGGAATAGTCCCAGGACGTACCGAAAGCGGACAACATACCGAACTGGGCCCAGGAGCTCACACCGTTGTTGATGGAACCGATGCGGCCCATGGCGATCTTACCGAAACCGCCTTCCAGGAAGAGGGAAGCTTCACGGCGGAAGAAGTGATCGCTATCAGAGAGAGAGCCGTCGTCAGAGTTGAACTGGTTTTCGAGGATAAAGCCGACCGTCAGGCCGTTGCCGAGGTCTTCCGTGCCCTTAAAGCCGAAACGAGAGCCGGACTGCTGGCCGGACTTCATTTCGAATTTGTCAACAGCATCATAACCGGCGGCAGCGTCGCCATCAAAATGCGTATAACGCAGACCCGTGTCAACGACACCGTAGAGCTGAACGTCAGCAGCCAGAGCGGAGCCAGCGAAAGCACCGAGAACTGCAACAGCAGCCAAAGTCTTTTTCATGATTTTTATCTCCTGGTCTTGTTAAGACCTGCAAGTGAAAAATTTTTTTGCAAAAACCGCCGGGCTGGAACATGAGCTATGGACTCTTGCAAAGACATAGCTCAGCCCGGCGAAGTCCCTTCGGACGGAGTCGATCTTGTCACCGAGGACTTTTGACTAACAAGAAAACAGTGAAAAAAAAGTGCTTGGGGGGGGGTATAAACCCTAGGAAAAATTACAACAGATGGACTTGCCAAATGCGTTTGGATGAGGTCTTCCTAGGAAAAATTGAATGCAAAAAAAATGTGCTTCGGGAGGATCTGACTGTAAGGCAGCAAGGTCTTAAATGGCCTTTGTTTCTCTTAGATTCGGATGCGTCAAGCGTGTGTGGTTTGTTAGACTTTCCGAACACAACAAAACACAACAGGAGATCGGTTATGCAGAGCATCCTTCCATGGATCGGCATTGTGATTCTGTTTTTGACCGGCTGGGCCGTTGTCAAGAAATATCAGGTCAACATGGTGCTGCTGTTGGGCGGTTTGGCGCTCAACATCCTTGCGGTCGCAGGGGGGCTGACATCGTTTTTGCCCAAAAACGCAGCGGCAACGGGCTTTGTCGGCTTTGACTTTATGGAATTGCTGCGAGCGATTTCTCGCACTCAGATTGCCGGCGTTGGCTTCATTATTCTTGTCTCGGGCGGTTTTGCTGAATACATGAAGGCGATCGGCGCCTCGGATCGTTTCGTGACGGTCTGCGCCAAGCCGCTCTCTCTCATTAAGAATCCCTACCTGATTTTGGCGGCAGTCTTTATCTTCGGGCACTGCTTGGGACTCATCATTACTTCGGCCGCAGGGCTAGCGATGCTGATGGTCGTGACGGTCTATCCGCTCATCATCCGCGTGGGCTGCTCGAGCCTTGCTGCGGCAGCCGTAGTTGCAAGTGTACTGGCAATCGGTTATGCACCCGCCTCGGGTGTGGCGGTGATGGCGGCCGAGCTCGTGCATCTTGATCCCATCCAGTATTTGGTGCAGTACCAGCTGCCGATGGCCGTGCCCACGATTCTGGCGATGGCTGTTGCTCATGTGGTGGTTCAGTATTGGTTTGACAAGCACGACAACATCAAGGGCGAAACAGCTGATCTGCAGGAACTCGAGGAAAAGCGCAAGGTGCTGGAAAATGTTCCGGCTATCTATGCCGTGCTTCCGATTATTCCCATCGTGCTTCTGCTCATCTTCAACAAGATGGTGTACCAGAGCATCACGCTAAATGTGGCCACGGCCATGTTCATCGCTTGGGTGCTTTCCTTCTTTGTGGATCTGATCGTGCGACGCGACGCCAAGAAATCGTTTGATCTGAGCTTTGCGATGTTCAAGGGCATGGGAAGCATCCTTACGAGCACGGTGGGCCTCATCTTTGTGGCGGCGTTCTTTGCTTCGGGCCTTCAGAACATCGGCATTGTCAACATGCTCATTGAAGGCGCCAAACACATTGGCTTGGGCGAAACCGGTACGGGTGTGTTCCTGTCTGCCGTTATCGGTGTGGTGACGGTGTTGACAGGCTCGGGCGTAGCGGCTTTCACGAGCCTTGCGCACATCATTCCGGATGTGGCCGCGCACCTTAACAGCGACGGCATCTCGATCATGCTGATGATGCACACCGCAAGCGAAATGCTGCGCGCGATTTCGCCGGTGGCAGGCGTCGTCATCATTGTGGCCGGTTTTGCCAAGGTCAATCCGCTGACGATGGTCAAGCGCACGGCTATTCCGTGTTTGGTCGGCTACGTTACGATGTTGATTACAGTGACGGTGATGTTCTAACTTGCTTGGGTCGATCGTACGGTCGGCCCATTCTTTCAGAAAGAGATGTAGAAAGATGGCTATCGAATTAACCGGGAAGGTCGAAGGAAGCGTTCGTAAGCACAACGAAGTGACATTAAAGGCAGTTTGGGACAACGCGCTTTTGGTTTTGCCTCAGGAGCAGGATCCCGAACACGTGATTGAAATGACGCCAGCGGCAGCCGGTAACGAGTGCTTCAGCGACCGTTATCCGACGTTGATTTTTGCGCACGGTAGCTCCGGTATCACGCCAGCGATTCACGAATTCGCCCGCTTTATTGCGCAGGAAACCGGCTGGGCTGTTGTGGCGCCCGATTCGATGCAGACGAAAGATCGCATCATCTATACCTCTCCCGTAGCCAGAAGCGACTACGAAGCGGTGCACTCAATGCGCAGCGAAGAACTTGTTTATTGCGCTAACAAGCTTTTTGCCGAGCCTTGGTTTGTTGGTACATACGCCGTGGCCGGCACCAGCGAAGGGGGAGTGGCGGCCGCTCGCTTTGATTCCCGCGCTTTGGCGATCCGCGAAAAGGCCAAGCTCATTTTCTCGTGGTCGTGTGAGTCGAATTACCACGTTGAAGATCCTCGTTCGGTATTGCCTGACGACCTCCCGGTTCTCAACGTCATGAGCCTTGCCGACAAGTACTTCAGTCAGGCCAACTCGTATCTGGACAACGATGCGGCGTTCGGGTATGCCCGCGAAGTGCTTCAAAATAATCCCAACGCTTCGATTCTTCTGTTGCCGCAGGCTCCGCACACGCTTTTGAACCTTCCGCAGGTGCACGCTGCGGCGGCTGAAATCCTACAGCGCGTGGCGCCGTAGGTCATTGTCGGCGTTTCGAAAGTTACATACAATGCAGGCCTTTCGGGGGCGAAAAGGCGCCCTCGAATCCCGTGTGTGTATCCGAGATTGGAGTTCGTTCATGTTTGCTTTGTTTCCGGCTCAATTGTCTGAGGTTGACGTCTGTTACGCCCTGATTGATCAGGGCCGTGCATTTCAGCGCAAACAAGGCTTTGTACAGTGGACGGATGACTATCCGCAGCGAGAACACGTTGCCGACGATATTGAAACCGGAAAAGGCTATGCGTTAAAGGATGAGGCGGGTCGCATCGCCGGCTACATCTGCATTGATTTCGGCGGAGAACCCGCCTACGACGCCATCAAAGGACAATGGCGTTCCAAGGAGCCGAGCGGAGTCCTGCACCGTATGGCCATCAGTCCCGATTACCGCGGACAAGGCTTGGGCGGGGTGCTTTTGCGTGAATGTGAACGAATTTGTCAAGAAAAAGGCGTAACGTATCTGCGCGCCGACACGAGCCCCGACAACACGCGCATGCAGCATGTCTTTGAAAAAGAAGGTTATGTGCGTTGCGGATTCGTGGAACTTCGCGGCTCGGACAAAATCGCCTACGACAAACTTTTCGGATAACACCGTCGGAGGCATCCCGTTTCGGATGAAGGAGACAACCATGAAAAAACTGCGATTGGCAGCTGTTCTTTTCGTAGTCTCCTCATTTCATGCAAGTGGAAATACGTTTGCGGACGATCAATCGCAGCAAACGAGTAAGGTTCCGGAGCGCCTTGACATTACCTTTGATTATCAACGCGGCGGCATTGCCTCAAGTCAATACGCGATCTGGGTGGAAGACGCGGCCGGCAAGCCGGTTCGCACGATTTTCGTGACGCGCTTTACCGCAACGCGTGGGTTTTCCGAGCGGCCGGATGCCGTACCGACTTGGGTGGCGCGTTTCAATCCCGCCCAAATGACATCCGCTCAGGTTGATGCGGTAAGCGGTGCAACGCCGTCAAACGGCTCTCTGCACTATGCCTGGGACGGAAAGGACAACCAAGGCAAGCCTGTTCCTGCTGGCTCGTACACGGTTTTTCTCGAAGGTACGCTTTACTGGGGCACGCGCGTGCTGTATTCGGCTAAGGTCCGGTGGGGCAACGGCAATGCCGGTCAGGTTCCCGTGACGGTGCACAAAACCGGCACGTCGAAACGCAACCGGAACATGATTGCCAACGTCAGGTTCTCGCACACGACGACCAAGCCGTAACTTGCGTTTCCACAAACAAAATCGGCCGGCAAGCCGCATTTTGGCGTTTGCCGACCGATCGCAGGTCTTGAGAATCGCGAGTTGTGAGGCGATTACTTCACGAGACCGTATTTCCACTGAGACGTGCCGTAGGCGTTGTAAACGTTCTTGTAGCCCGTTTCAATCAAAATCTTCGAGGCGTTTTCAGCACGAACGCCTGACTTGCACTGCACCAGCACCTTGTCTTCAAAGTTGGGAACGGCTTTGAGCTTCATGCCGGGCTTGAGAACCGACATCGGCACATTGACGGCACCCTTGACGTGGCCTTCGGCGAATTCATCGGGTTCGCGAACGTCAATCAGAACCACGCCTTCTTCCATCATCTTCTTGGCCACATCCGGCGTTACCTTGTGGTAAGACGGATGCACGTAGGTGAGCGGCTTGGCAGGCTGCGGATCCACCGGTTCCTGAGCGCAGGCGATGCCCATGGAAAGAACGGCGGTCATCATGGCGGTAAGGCCGATTCGCATCAAATTCATTTTTTATCTCCCGATTGAATTTATCTATGTACGCGTATGCAAGCGCGGCTAATGGATTTTCCGATCGGCCGAAAGGAGAGTCAATACGTCATTTGCTCAATTTGTCTTACGCAAGTAACCAAGCAATTGCTGAGAATTGGCGTCGTTCGGGCAATCGGGCGTACTCATGCCAACGTTTCTTTTTCTCGTAACGCGATGACAGACTGAGCCGAACAGACTGACTGGGGGTCTTTTGAGAGAGATTTCTTAGGCCGATCGTCGGAGGAGGACACCGACCTTCGACGTATTGAATCGCCGTTCGCGCTGGATTTACGATAAATCTCAGCGCGGAAGGCTTCAGGACTCTGACGAGGCCGGAAACCGGTTACCGCAACGTTGAAATTAGAGAAAAGGAAATTTGCAATGGCTCAGTTTATTAAGGATCGCTACGGCTTGCTGATTGACGGACAGTGGGTGGACGCCGAAAACGGAGAAACCTTTGTGACGACCAACCCGGCAAGCGGCGAACAGCTCGCTGTCTGTGCTAACGCCTCTCCGGCCGATGTGGATCGCGCCGTTCAGGCCGCTCGAAAGGCGTTTCCCGCATGGGCGGCGAAGTCGCCGGCAGAACGTGCGGCGCTTTTGCTCAAGATTGCCGACAAGATCGACGAACGCGCCAAGGAGCTGGCTGCCGTTGAAACTCAAGATAACGGCAAGCCGATTCGCGAAACGACGCTCGTCGACGTTCCGCTGTCGTCGGATCATTTCCGCTATTTTGCGGGCTGCTTGCGCGCAGACGAGGGCGAAGCCGTCATGATCGATGAAAATTCGCTCTCCATGGTTCTGCGTGAACCGATCGGCGTGGTCGGCCAGATCATTCCATGGAACTTCCCGTTGCTGATGGGGGCCTGGAAGATTGCTCCGGCATTGGCCGCAGGCAACACGGTGGTGATCAAGTCTTCGTCCACGACGCCGCTTTCGCTTCTCGTGCTGGGTGAAATCCTCAATGACGTGCTTCCGGCAGGCGTCGTCAACATCATCACCGGTCGCGGCGCTTCGACCGGTCAGGCCATGCTCGATCATCCGGGTTTTGACAAGCTTGCCTTTACGGGCTCTACTGAGGTGGGCTACGACGTTGCCAAGGCTGCGGCCAACCGTCTGATTCCGGCAACGCTCGAACTCGGTGGCAAGTCGGCCAATATCTATTTTGACGACTGCCAGATTGACAAGGCTATCGAAGGCGCACAGATCGGCATTCTCTTTAACCAGGGTCAGGTGTGCTGCGCCGGTTCCCGCATTTTTGTGCAGGAAGGCATCTATGACGAATTCGTCGCTAAGCTTGTCGAAGCCTTTAAGGCCGTCAAGGTAGGCGATCCGATGGATATGCAGACCCAGATGGGCTCTCAGATCAACAAGCGTCAGCTCGAAAAGATTCTCGGCTGGGTTGAAACGGCCAAGAAGGAAGGAGCAACGGTTCTGGTTGGCGGCGAAGCTGCCAAGGTGCCCGGTTTTGAAGACGGCGCCTTCATGCAGCCGACGCTTCTCGGTAACGTCACCAACGACATGGCGGTGGCTCAGAACGAAATCTTCGGGCCGGTTGCCGTGGTGATCAAGTTCCGTACGGAAGAAGAGGTTGTCGCCATGGCCAACGACTCCGAATATGGTCTCGGCGGCGCCGTGTGGACCCGCGACATTAACCGTGCCCTGCGCGTGGCGCGAAGCGTTCGTACCGGCCGTATGTGGGTCAACACCTACAATGAATTGCCGGCTCACACGCCGTTTGGCGGCTACAAGAAGTCCGGCATCGGTCGCGAAACGCATAAGATGATGCTCGAGCACTACAGCCAGCACAAGAACATCTACATTTCTCTTTCGGAAGCAAAGAGAGGCTTCTTCTGATTTCCATCTCCTAACCTCAGCTCGTCTGTGCTGACTCAAACGCCTGGGACTCGTGAGTTCCGGGCGTTTTTGATAGGAGATGCAGAGCAAAGCAGAGTTTGGCAATCAATCACATTGTCTGGCGGCACCCGTCCAGTTTCTTCTCGGAAAGCCAATCTTTCACCGTTATGGCAACTTCCTGATTGTTCCTTTCGGCAAACGGAAAGTGCGAGTTGCCGCGAATGCCGATGTCAGGAAGACGGATCACTTTTGCATCGCTGCCGTGACGGTTAACTGCTGCGGCAAAGAGATCGGCCATTTCAGAAGCCGCGCGCCAGTAGTCGTTGTGTGGATGCCTGGTCGGAGTTTTGGGAATGTAGTCGCCGTAGAAGATCACGATGGGAAAGTGCGTGAGCTTCAGGAAAGCATCCATCGGCACTTCTTCAGCTTTCATGTCTCCGAAAAAACCGGCGTTTTTGATTGGAGCAGGGACTTCGCCTTTGGGAAACGGAAAGCCGCTGCCAGGCTCATAGGCAACAATGCCCTTGACATGAGCGCTTTGCATGCCGACAAGCCAGCCGATACCGCAGCCTTGAGAGTGCATTACAAAAACGGCATCTCCTGTTTTCTCAAAGACAGCAGACAGAGCATCCGCATTGACTTTGACGTCGTATGGCGCCGTGTTGGGCGTCATTTGGCGGAAAAACTGATCCAGAGATTTTGCATCCTGCGGAAAGGCCGATCCGACATTGAACTTCGGCCACAGTCCCATGCGAAACTGCCCGAAAAAGAAGCCTTCATCGGGAGCGGCGGCGATTTGTCCCGCGACCGTACTTCTGCCGGCATTGCCGCGGCGCGGCTGATCGACCAGATAGACCGGGTAGCCGTCGGCAAGGAAAATGTTTTTGAAGCCGTCTCGTCCGTCTGGCGTAGTGTCCCAAGTTTTGGAGGACTGACCGGCACCGTGTAGGAAAACCAGCGGCATTGTTCTCGCTTGCGCCGGGACTTGGTAGCTGACGATGGCGTGGTCACCGTGCAACGTTTGCGCTTGAGCCTTCGGATGGTACGGATCGTATGCTGACTTTGCTTCAATCACAGTGCCGCCTGCGGCAAAACTGCCTTGGTCAACGATGGTGACGGGCGGCATGGACCAGGCTGCACCTAGACAACAAGCCAAGGAAAAAGAGCAGGCCAAACGAAAGCTCAGACGCATGGCGGTTCTCCCGTTACTTCGCAAGAACACCATTAGCAATCAGCCAATCGCGCACGTCCTTACTGTTGGTGCGAACGCCGCCTTCTACCGTCAAATGTGTGCCCAGACGCGCTCCGGTCGGCTTGAGGATCTTTTCAAAGTCCTCGCGCGTGTGCATCAATCCGCCGCCACCGTGCGAATTGCAGGTAATGACAAGCTTGCCCGAGAAGTTCTGCGCCTTGGCCCAAGTCTGCAAAGGCATGGCCGTATGGTGCCACCAGGTGGGGGTGGCTAGAACCACGACGTCGTATTTTGAAAGATCAATGTCAATGGGTTGAACTTCGCGGATGATGTTTTTTTCCAGTTCTTCCTTGACGACTTCCGTTGTGGGCTTGTAAGCCTCCGGATAAGGCTTGACGGTTTTGACTTCAAAAATGTCGGCTCCTGTCATGGCTTGTACCGCTTTGGCTACGCTTGCGGTATTGCCGCTGCGGGAAAAGTACACGACGGCCACTCGCATTTTCGCGGCTGTGTTTTTGTTGTCGGCAGCGACGGATTGAGCCATGGCGGATCCTCCGAAAATCAATGCTCCGAGCGTTTTGCAGAATATGCGTTTTTGCATGTCCGTTCCTTTGACAAAGTTGTCGGGAGAAAAAGACCGTTGTGCCGGAACCGGAAGGAAGCGTTTTGGTTCGATTGCAGCCATGCGACAGAGTGAGAGGGATGATTTGTGCTGCAATTTTTCTCGGCACAACGGCTTAGAAATGAATTTTTAAAGAGTGCGGCCAAAGAAGGCCTTGAGCTTATCGACAGCCTGATTCACATATTCAGGCACGTAATATGTCTGGATGTGCGTGGCGCCCGGTATCTTGAAAAGCTCTTTATCCTTGGTTCCGGTGGCCATGGCAAACACTTCCTCGGTCATGTAGAGTGAATCGGCCTTTTCGCCTGCCATCATCAGAAGCGGCATGTTGATCAGTTCAACCTGATCGCGCGCGTCCCAGGTCATAAGGTCCATCAGACTTGAGGTCGTGTACGTAAAGGTCGAATTGGGATGGCGGTGCGTACGACCGTAATAGAGCATGCCTTCGCGGTAGAGGTCGGTCGAAATCTTCGCGATGGACTCGTCCGTGAGAGCATCGAAGTCAACCGTACCGGCGAACGATATCTCTCCGGTCGTGACCTCCTTGGCGCGAGCGTCGGAGGCTGCTTTTAGGCGCTCGGCAATTGTGTCGAGGCCGGTATTCATATAGCCGTTGCGGCGCACTTCGCCGGAGTTGAACATTGAGAGCGTCGCGACGGCTTTGAAGCGCTTGTCGGATTTTGCTGCGTTGATCGTGTAACCGCCACCGCCGCAGATGCCCAAAGCACCGAGTCGATTGGCGTCAACGCCCGGGTAGGTGGAGATGAAGTCGGCCATGCCGTGGATGTCTTCCGTGCGGTACTGCGGCTTGTCAGTGTGACGTGGCTGACCTTCGCTGGCACCCTGGTAAGCGGCGTCGGCTGCGATCGTCACGTAGCCGAGCTCTGCCAGGCGTCGCGCGTAAAGGCCTGCAACCTGTTCCTTCACGCCGCCGTTGGGATGGGCGACGACGACAGCGGGATATTTCTTCTCGGCGTCGAAGTTTGCGGGCGTATACACGTTGGCGGCAATTTTAAGGCCGTTGAGCTCATAAGAAACCGGATGGATGTTGACGTGACCGGCCTTGTTTGCCGTGATGACACCCTGGTACACCAGTCCGAACGGATTCTTGTCGGCTGCGGCTGCCGGTATGGAAGTGCAGATGCAGGTCGCAGCAGCAGCCGCGACGATGGAAGCGGTTTTCGTCATTTTTTGTCCTTCATAAGTTATGAGATTACTTTGTGCGGCGTGTTTCAAGCACGGTCTTTAAAGTGTCCCGTGCGAGTTTTCCTTCACGCTCGCCGACATTTTTTTGAGTTCATCGGCAAACTGAGAGAGTTCTTCCGGTGAAAGTCCCACGTTCATGCAGACGTTCAGGTGGGAGCGCAACTGCGCCGGGGCGGGAAGAGCCGCAAGAGCCGACACGGTGGCGAGTTCCCGCTCGCGCCGGTTGAGGACGTCATTTGCAAAGATGGCGGCGAAGAGGTGATCCTTGAGGTACGTGTCGATGTTGGGCGAGAAGGTATACACGGGCCCCGCAACGGGATACCCCACCAATTCGGTTTGTGTCTTCGTTCCGATTTGGAGCAGATCGGTGCCCTGGGGCAAAGGCGTGGGCTCACGGCCGACCGTATCTTTCAGGCCTGCGGCTTTTAGTTCGTCCAGAAGCTTCACGTAGACGCCGAGCGCCGTGAGACTGCGCGGAAAGCCTGTTTATGCGTACATCTGTTCGAGCACGGCTTTGATTTCGTTGACGGTGAGACCATTGTCCAGTCCCTTGGCAAGTGCTTTCTTGAGTTGTTCCTGATTGCCGTTGACGGTAAAGGCTGCAATCGGAACGATGCTCGCTTCGCGGGAGGTGAGCTCGGCAGAGGCGGACGGAGAAAAACCTGCTGCCGCCAATATCGCGGTGACAGCAAGTGTTAGGGTTAGCGGCTTGCGCGGTTTCATGATTATGCTTCCCATTTGTGAAGAGATCTTCCCGATGAAACAGGTTTTGTTTCTTGGTGGAAAGCATAGAAAACGAGGTCTATTCAAAAAGGTGCGTTCGTGCACACTTTTTGCCAATTTCTGCCTTTGACGAAATTTTTGATGTCTTCTTAGAGTGAGGCTCCAAAGCTCCCGCCACGTTGTTTTGATTGAGCAGAAAAGAGATGTCAAAACAACATAAAAGTTTATATACGAGCTTTAAAATGGCTTGATGTCCAAAAAGACCTGATTGGTTATCTTGTCGCCGCAGTTATGTCGGATCAGCAAAAAGGTATACGGAAAGAGGTTGTTTGCTACGTGTTTTTGGTCATAAAAGATTGTAAATGAATCTTTATTTCTGCATGCTCTTCGGTTTTGCCAGAGTGGAATGTCGGCGGTGTTCTTCCCAATTAGTGATGAATTTTTCGGCAAGTTCCGGAGAGTCGAGCCGCAACAGGTTCTCTGCGTTGGAGTCTTCCGCGTCTGCTTTGAAATTGAAGCTTCCGGTCAGCACGGTGGTCCCGTCAATGATCATGACTTTGTTGTGATACAGGAAATGCTTCGGATCCGTAAAGACCGGCACGTTTTGTTCAACAAGCCATTTTTTGAGACTGGTCTTGTATTTGCTTTTTTTCTTGTCAAGGATGATCGATACTTCAACGCCGCGGTCTTTGGCGTCGACAAGCGCTTGGGCGATTATTTTGTCCTCAAGTTTGTATGCGCCGACGTGAATTTCTTTTTTAGCACCGGCGATGGATTCAAGGATCGCATCGCGGGCACCGCCTTGAGGAGAAAACCAAACTTCAGTCTGTGTGGAGATGCTAGCTGAAGCGGCATAAGCCGAATTGGTTATAAGAAAAGCCGAAAGTAGGAACACAATTTTTTGCATGTTCTACATTCCTTCAAAAAAAAGCCCGCTGTCCAAAGGAGTGGATAGCGGGCCTAGCTTAACAGCTGTTTTGAGATTAACCGAAGAAGATCTGGTTAAAGATCAAAGTCGTGATCAAACCGAGCGTCATCGGAATCCAGGTGCGGCGCACGATAGCCATCGGCGAAACGCCGGCGGCACCGGCCACAGCAATGATCACGCCTGCCACAGGACTCATGGCGCGGATCATGCCGCTTGCAAACTGCATCGGGGTGACCAGAGCTTCAACGGAACCGCCGAAACCGGCCGCCACGTCCGGAGCCAGAGAGGCGAACGAGGAGTAGGCACCGACACCGGAACCGGTGAGGAATGTCACCAACGACACAATGGCCGTCAGAATCACCGTCATCACGCCCATACCGGCACCCACGCCGTTGGCCGAATTGATGATGACGTCAATGAGGCCAGAAGTCTTAAGACCTGTCGCAAAGAACTCAGCGCAGATGATCAGGGCCACAATGCCCGTGAACATCTTGCCCATGGCCTGGAACATGGCCATGCCGTCTTTGAAGATCTTTTTGACATCGCGCAGGCGGATCAATTCGACGATCACCACAAACACCCACACCATGAAGAGAGCAGCCACCGTATCGAGCTTGACCGAGGTAACGACGAGCTTGGAGAAGATAATCAGCAGGGCGATCGGAAGAACCGGGAAGAAGGCGTACCACTTCGGAACGACGGGGACATCAACTTTTTTAACCTCGACAACTTCGGCGACTTGATCGTCATTCTTTTTGTCGTAATAACGTTGCACAAAGTAGTGTGCAATCGCCGCAACGATTAAGGTCGGAACAGCCAGCGGAAGCTGGTATTGAACGAGATAGATGATCGGATCAAGACCGCCCACTTTGGCAGCCAGGCTTGCGGTACCGGCCGTCGGTGCAAAGGTCATGCCGGCCGAGGTGCCGATGACGGCAGCAGCGGCTGCGGCAGAGACGCCCACAGCTTTGAGAATCGGGAACAATGCCACCAAAAGGAGCATTGCCAGACCAGCGGCCGACGGGATCACGGTTACGAGCAGTTGGCCGACGATGTAGCCGAATGCCAGCACAAGATACGGTGCCTTGAGTGCCGACAGCGGTTTGACTGCCACGTCAACGAGCGCTTTGGCCGCACCGATACGGTCCATGTAGGCAGCAAAGCCGCCGGCGGTCATGATAAGAAAGCCGATGCCCGAACTCTGCTTGGTGGCAATTGACTTCAAGGTCGCAAAGATGTCAAAAAGCCAGAAACCCGACGGTTTGACTCCCTTGGGCAGGAAGCCCGTGCCGGCCAAGGCCACGCATATGAGGATAGCCAAGCCGGCAAACAACAGCACCATATGCGTCTGAACGCGCTTGATGAGCGCCCAGCCTGCGATCACCGTTACGATCACGGCAATTAGTGGCAATACCGAAGACATAGTGTGATCTCCTTAAGTTTTGGAATCAAAGAAATTTTGAAAAGGCAACTTCGAGCTCACCGATCGCTTTTTCGACCTTGGCACACAAAGCGCCGGTCTTGGCTTGTTCTTCTTTGAGCGTTCCGGTGAAATTGGAAATCATCGCGTCGACCTCAGCGGGAGCGGCGCTGCCCTTGGTCTTACGGTTGGCAATGATCTTGCGCGGGTCAAGCGCATCGAGGAATTCCTCTTTGCTCATGGGGAGCACCTCGGGACCTTCCGGGAACTCTTCGCGAATTTCTTCAACGTAGATGCGCTGCATCTGTTCATACGGGAAGTCCTGCGGCAAAACATTGTTGGCGCGTGCCCAGGAAACCATGCGGCTGGCGACGTGATGGCCGATGCGGAAAGGCAGTCCGTGGTCGTGCATTAAACGATCGGCGATTTCCTGAGAAGCCGTCCAGTCGCTGTTCAATTCTTCGAGCGCACGCGCCGGATTGATGCGAAGGGCGTCCAAAACCTTTAGGAAGCGCTCGAGCATGGAGATGGCGGCCTTTGTCATGCGGCCGTTCTTGGCCACGCTCTTGCCGTCGACCATGCCGGGCACGAGGTTGTGCACGCGGGTAAAGACCGCAGTCATTTCAGAGACGACGTCACTTGCGTCGCCGCGGCAATTGTTCATGAGTCCCGGATTGCGTTTTTGCGGCATGGCAGAAGACACGTACGTGTTTTCTCCGCCCTCCTGCAGAATGATCCAGGGACGGCTCTGGGCGTACTGCACCATGATGTCGTTGATCATGGAACCGACATGCACACCGACGGAAGCCGCAACGGATGACACTTCGAGCGCAAAGTCAACGGGTGTTTCGCACGTGCAGTCAAAGGCGTTGAGGCGCGGACGGTCAAATCCGAGCAGTTTGGCCATCGTGTCGCGGTTAAGGGGCCAACCCGTACCGTTTAAGACAGTTGCGCCCATCGGGCACTCGTTGTAGCGCACAAGGCACTGATTGAGGCGCTCGCGATCGCGCAGGAATGCGGCGGCAAATCCCAGCAGATAGTGTGCGTAACTGTTGGGCTGGGCTGCCACACCGTTGGTGTAGTTGGGCACGACCGTGTCGCGGTGTTCTTCGGCCAGAGCAAGAATTTTTCCAATCACAGCATCAAGCGCTTCGCACAACGCTATCGTTTGTTCGCGCAAGATGGCCACGCGCATCGTGGAGAGAATGTCTTGACTCGAACGCCCGGCGTGCAGAATCGTCACTTCGGGCCCCGTGGCTGCAATCACCATCGGTTCATAAGCGATGTACTTCTTGACGCGTTTGGAAGTGTCCGCTTCGGCTTGCTGCTCCACCGTCACGATGCCACGCGCAGCAAGTTTTGCTATGGTTTCGTCAAGCAGTTTTTCTTCGCTGTTTGACACCACGCTTGCTTTGTTGATCTGAGAAATCCAGTAAAACTCGTCGTGAATCACTTTGTTTGGCTCCAAAAGAAAGCTCTTTTTGAGGAATCGACATTAGTATCGGCCGCTGAATGAAACTCTACAAATGCATTCAAGCAAACTAACTTTGCGTATTGCGCAAAATATGCTGCAATGCGACCGCATAAAATAAAAGAAAATGGGAGGTAGAGGTGACAAAACTGGATGATTTGACGGCATGGCGCTACTTGATTGCGTTTTCCAAAACGGGAACTTTTCTGGCTGCCTCAAACCTGCTTGAGGTTGACGTTTCCAATATCTCTCGGGGCATTGCTTCTCTGGAAAGGTCGCTGGGGTGTGACCTCATCAGGCGCAACTCCCGACCGATGGAGCTCTCCGAAACAGGGAAGATGGTGGTCAGACGCATGACGCAGATTTTGCGGGCGCACGACTCGCTCATGCAGAAAATCATTGACGACAACAGCGCTCTCACGGGCAATATTCGGCTGTCGTCGGCTCCCGGCTTTGCTGCGCGTCGCTTAACGCCGCTTCTGCAGCGGTTTCATGA
>UMHI01008998.1_pt1 | contig 26731 bp, 20 predicted proteins | sample 1965481 | NCBI WGS metagenome assembly UMHI01 (sample SAMEA4836093, study PRJEB28245) | human gut metagenome | biome: gut microbiome; material: fecal sample | place: Denmark | collected 2008 | reverse complement strand
CCCGCCGATGTCCAAAAAGGACTTTGTGATGTGGCAACCATTACGGGGGAGCCGACATTGCCCGGCCTTTGCTATATGAGCCGCGGACGCAACGTTTATTTGCCCGTCGCAAGCCCTGGTTACATCCAAAAGCACGGTATGCCGATTGACCCCGTGAGTCTTCGTCAGCATACGGGGCTTGTCTACAACGGTCCTGTACGAGAAGAAACAAAAGTTTTGTATCGCGGGGATCGTTCCGTCCCCATCACTTACGCTTCTTGCATCCGTTCTACTGACATTTTGGCAATCCGCAATGCGCTTCTTGAAGGAATGGGCGTAGCAGTGGATATGCCGTTGGTGCAGATCTACGAGGATCTTTTGGCCGGACGTTTGGTGGCCATTCTGCCGGGGTGGTTTCATCCCCCTGTGGAGTGTTTCATCGTGGCAAGCCATGAAGCCTGGCACATGAAGCGCGTGCGAATTTTCTTAGAGTGGTACGCCAAGGAAATGCAGCGACTATTTGATTCTTACGAGGCTCAGGTCTCTGACGTCGTGGGTTTGCCGAAAGACAGTCGGAAGTACGATCGAAACATGCTTTATCGCACCTGAGTTCCGTTTTTTTGACTTGTTCGTCAATCAAGAAGAGGATTTATTTTGCGTAAAGCACAAAATAAGCTTGCGTAACTGCCATTGCCCCCCCCCTGCTTTTTTTCTAAGCTCGAAACGCTCCAATCAAAACTTAAGGAGAATCAAATGTTTAGAGCAAAGAAAATTGCCCTTGCTGTGGCGATGGCAGCCGCCACGATGAGCATGGCACAGGCGACTGAAGTGGAAGTCTTTGGTCGTTTCGACACCGGTATGCTGTACACGGCTAACGCCGGTGATTCCAAAGACAGCTTCCAGATGACGTCTGGTCATTCCACCGGTAGCCGTTGGGGTATTAAGGCAACTGAGAAACTCAATGCCGACTGGACACTCCGGGCTCACTTGGAATCTGGCATTGAATCAGATACCGGTGAATTATCCAGCTCTGGCCGTGTCTTTGGTCGCCAGATGACAATTTCTCTGAAGAATCCCTCTTTTGGTGAAATCGCTTTCGGTCGTTCCGGTAAGCCTCTGTCCGGTTCCGATCAGTTCACGCGTATTCGTCCGTTCACTCCGTTCGGTGTGACGTATGGCGATGCCGGCTTGCTCTTCTATGGTAAGGGCGGTCGTATTGACAATGCTGTGTTCTATCAGTCGCCGAAGTTTGCAGGCTTTACCGTTCTAGCCGCGGCATCTACTCAGACCTCCAACCAGGAAGAAGCGGAGTGGACCGATAACACCCGCTTCTTGGGCGGCTCTATTGATTGGAAGGGCGAAAACATTGGCTTCATGATCGGTTCTGAGCAGATTGTGAAAAACGCCGAAGACAAAGCCGATGGAGATGAAAACCCGACAACGCTGTACCTTGGTGCATACTATGACTTTGGTGTTGCCAAACTCATGGCAGGTTATCAGCGTGGCTGGAATCTCGACCGAATCGGCTGCTTGCAGAGCGTTAAGTTCAATGGCTCAAGTGCCCAGGTCCAGAATTTTGATGCCAATTTTTATATGCTTGGCGCACATATCCGCGCTGGTAAAGGCACCATACGTCTGAGTGCTATTTACATGGATGGCGAAAATAGCAAGGATCTGCGTAAGTCCGAAGGCATTGGACGTGACGCTAGCTATTGGTCGCTTGGTGCCGGTTATACCTATCCGTTCAGTAAGCGCACCAGCATCTATGGTGTGGTGGCACATCTCCACGGTGAAGACGGTATTGCAAAGAGCAACAAGGCCACCAACGGTGACGGCGATTTGACCCGCTATCAAGTTGCAGTCGGTCTGGTTCACAAGTTCTAATCAACGGCTCCATTGTGCCTGTCGCCGGTCTGATATATCTGCCGTCAGAATCGGAGGCAGGTACGCCGCCCACTTTTTCCGAGGGTTTGCAAATGCGTTTTTCTTTTAAATCGACCGCTTGCCTTTTGGCCGGATGCCTGACGATGGGCTCCGCGATGGCTTTGGATAACTCTGTTAAGCCCGAAGTCACCACGCCGCTCGCATCCTCGCCGAAAGTGGCTCTTTTGATCGGTAACTCGTACTCCTTTTACAACTGCGGTGTTCACACCTACCTGCGCGGGATGATGCGGGCGGGTACTCCGAAGGAAAATATGAAGACGCGCCTTCTGACAATCAGCTCCGGCGCTTTGTCTTTCCACGATGTGGCTTATTACCTCAAGCCGCACGAACAGGATCCGTATGCAATTGTTGAAGACGGCAAGTTGAAAAAGCCCATGTTCGATGTGGTGCTTCTGCAAGGCCATTCGGCTGCAGCCACGTCCAAGAAACGTCTTCCATATTTCGAGAAGTATGCGGTTGCTCACGCTGACACGATTCGCAACGCCGGCAGCACGCCGCTTCTTGTTATGACGTGGACCAAGCAGGACAAGCCCAACGATATTCGCAAACTTGCCGACAACACGATCGAAATAGCCAACAAGGCCAAGATGATGGTTGTTCCTGTGGGGCTGGCATTTGCCGAAGTGCGCAAGGCTAAGCCCGATCTCGTGATGTACATGCCCGACAAGAGCCATCCGTCGGCCGCTGGTAGCTACCTGTATGGTGCCGTGCTGTATTCCACGTTGTTCCACCGTACTCCTGCCGACATCAACTATCTGGGCGAATGCGAAAAACCGTTGGCTCCCGAAACGGCCAAATTCCTGCGTGAGATCGCCTGGAAGACGGTGACCGAGTTCTACGGCTGGAAGTGATCATCTCAACCCAACAAAGCTGAAGTCTTTTTTGTTCCTCAAACGCATGCTGCTTGATTCCGGGCGCATGCGTTTTTTTAGAATATCAACACTGAGCAGGTTGTTTTTGCTGTCATTGAAATCGCAAACGACAGATTAAAAGACGAACTGGAGATGACCATGGATTGGTTAATGCAACTTCTGACGGATGTCGATTCGGTCGGTCATATTTTGCTGGTGTACTCCGTGGTCATTGCGCTTGGCATGGCCTTGGGACGCATCAAAGTTTTCGGTATTTCTCTGGGCGTCACATGTGTTCTTTTCGTTGCTCTGGCCGTGAGCTACGCCAGCATTACCGTCAACGGTACCGTTCTTAACTTTCTGCGAGATTTCGGGCTCATCCTCTTTGTCTTTTTCATTGGCCTTCAGGTTGGGCCGTCTTTTTTCTCGTCTTTTAAAAGCGGCGGGGTGCAACTCAATCTTCTGACGCTCCTTGCGGTGGGTTTGAGTCTGGTGGTGACCATAGCGCTCTTTTTCCTCTTGCAAGGTACGGTGACACTACCTCAAATGCTCGGTGTTCACTTTGGTGCCGTGACGAATACGCCGGGCCTTGGGGCCACACAAGAAGCGCTCGATATGCTGGGCTACAAAGGCGAAAACATTGCCATTGCCTATGCCTGCGCTTATCCGTTGGGCGTGGTGGGCATCATTGCCACGGCGGTGATCTTGAGAAAGATGTTTCGCATCAATCTCAGGGAAGAAGACCGGCATTGGGACGAGGAGGCGAGCGCCAACAGCGATGCTCCGATTTTCTTTCACGTCGCCGTGACCAACGCCGGCATCAACGGTCAGGCGATGCGCACCATCCGAGACTTCATCGGTCGGCCCTTCATCTGCTCGCGCGTTTTGCACGACGGCGTGATCACAAGTCCCAGCCCGGACACACAGGTTTTTGTGGGCGACAAGCTGAGGATCGTTGCCGGAGCTGAGTCCAAGGCAGCTATTGTTGCCTTCTTTGGTCAGGAAGAAAAGGACATTGATCTTGCCACGGCGCATTCGCCTCTGATTGCCCGCAATATTCTGATCTCAAAGGATCAGGTCAACGGAATGCGTTTGGGCGAGCTGCATTTGAGCCGCTACGACGGCGTCAACATCACGCGTGTCTTTCGTGCCGGCATGACGCTGTTTCCGTACCAGAATCTGCATTTGCAGATGGGCGACCAGGTCTATTGCGTTGGTCCGCAACGATCCATTGAGCGTCTGGCCGATCGTTTGGGCAATCAGGTGCAAAAGCTGGATCACCCCAACATCATTTCAATCTTTTTGGGCATTGTGCTGGGTATCTTGTTGGGCTTTTTGCCGATTGCGATTCCCGGCATGCCCGTGCCGCTCCGACTCGGTCTTGCGGGCGGGCCGCTGATTGTGGCTATCCTGCTTGGCTATTGGGGACCGCACTTCAAGCTGATTACTTACACAACTCACTCGGCCAATCTGATGTTGCGCGAAATGGGGATTGCGCTTTTTTTAGCGAGTGTGGGTTTGAGCGCAGGCGATCGGTTTGTCAGCGCATTCCTTGAGGGCAACGGTGTGCTCTACGTGGCGTTGGGGCTGATTATTACGGTTGTTCCGCTCATCATCACGGGAATCGTGGCGCGCCTCAAATTCTCGATGAACTATCACCTGATCGTCGGGCTTCTTGCCGGTGCGACGACCGATCCTCCGACGTTGGCGTACGCCAATACGATTTCTGAGAAGGACTCTTCGGCGATCGCTTACTCAACCGTCTATCCGTTGGCGATGTTTTTGAGAATTCTCTCGGGTCAGGTTGTGCTTCTGGCTCTGTGGAGCTTTGTTGCTTAGCCGAACAAAATTCGTGTTCAGACAAGCGGTTTTCTTAGTGTGGGAGTGCCGCTTGTTTCGTCAGTGAGTTTCAAAGCGTTCCGGCCTTGCGGAAGGCTTTTGGTGACATACCGAAGTGCTTCTTGACGTACCGTGTGAAGTACGACGCCGATGAAAACGACAGTTCGTCGGCAATCTGTGCAATCGATAAACGCTTGTCGGAAAGAAGGCGCGCAACTTCCTGCAAAGTGAAGAGATCAACAAAGTAACCCGCACTGCGTCCGCTTGCGCGTCGGCAGATTTCAGAGAGGTAATGAGGCGTCACGCAGAGCTTTTCGGCGTACCACTCAAGATTGCGGTGCCGACGAAAACTGCCGTTGGCTAACTCTTCGGTAAAGCGGCGCAGCAATTCCGCGGCACGCGACGGAAAGTCTTCGGGCAGACAGTTTCGTGCGTGGATGTCGTAGAGATCAAGGATGTGCGCGGCCAACAGATAGCCCACCATTTCGTCGTGAAAGTAGTGCTTCGTGTCACGAGTTCGCTCAAAAAGCCGCTCAATATCGGATCGGCAACGCTCGAAGTCATGCTGAGAAAGGCGCATCACGGGGTTCTGCAGTAAGGACAGGTGACCGATGATGCCGTAGTTGGAGCGAATTGCCAGTCGATTGCCGATGGAGGGAGACAGCGAAAAAAGGAGCGCCTTGAAGTCGCCGGAAGCTGCAAAGTCCTGCGCAAGTGCCGCGTTGGGAAGAATGATGTAGTCGCCGGGTGCGGCGTTGTAGCGCGTTGTTTGGTGCAAGAAACTCAGACTCCCTTGCGTGAGCACGATGTGCATGATGCGAGATGAACCGATGTCGCGAACCATCATCGATAAATCGTCGTAGAGGCGTAAGGCGGCATCGAATTCGGTTGTATTGGATTCAGTGTCGTTTCGCATGGCTCAACTGAAAAACCACGAAAAGTGAAATTTCTTCTCTGATTTGGCTCTTCCGGCAACAACAGAAAATTCCTAGGATTTCAGGCGTGTAACAAGCGATGATAGTCGCGTGAAACCATGAAAGAAAAGGAATTGATCAAGATGAAGGAAGTGCGTCTGAATAACGGTGTCATGATGCCGTCTGTTGGATTTGGAGTCTATCAGATTGCAAAAAGTGAAACGAAGCAAGCGGTTCTTCAAGCACTCGAAGTCGGTTACCGTATGATTGACACGGCAGCCAGCTACTTCAACGAGCGCGAAGTGGGCGAGGCGATCCGCGAAAGTGGTCTGCCGCGTGAATCCGTTTTCGTGACAAGCAAACTGTGGGTTCAGGACTATGAATACGACGACGCGCTGTGCGCGTTTGATCGCTCCTTATCCGAACTTGGTCTTGACTACATTGACCTCTATCTCCTGCACAAACCTTACAGCAATTACTACGCCGCCTGGCGTGCTCTTGAGCGCTTGCACAAGGAAGGCCGCATTCGTGCGATCGGCGTGACGAGCTTTTCCAACGAACGACTGCAGGATCTGTTCCTGCACAACGACGTCAAGCCCGCGGTCAATCAGATCGAAACGCATCCTTTCCAACAGCAAAAGGACGCCAACGCTTTTTGGAAGGCCGAAGGCATCGTGCACGAAGCCTGGGCTCCTTTTGCCGAAGGCCAGAAAGGGATTTTCACCAATTCGGTGCTCACTGAGATTGCTGCTTCTCACGGCAAGAGCGTCGCGGCTGTCATTTTGCGCTGGCTCAATCAACGAGGTGTCGTTGTGATCCCGAAGAGCATTCGCGCTGATCGCATCCGCGAGAACTTCAACATTTTTGATTTCCGCTTGTCTGATGCCGAAATGGCGGCCATCTCTGCTTTGGACGAAAAGAAGAGCCCCATTTACGACGATATGGATCTTGCAACCGTGCGTGCGATCGGCACTTACAAGATTCACGATTAAAAAGGAGGCAGCAACATGAAGACGATTACGCTCAATAACGGCGTTGAAATGCCGTTGCAAGGTTTCGGGGTTTTTCAGATTTCTCCGCAGGATTGTGAAGCAGCCGTTCGAAGCGCGCTTGATGTCGGCTACCGCATGATTGATACAGCGCAGGCTTACTACAACGAAGCTGCCGTTGGTCGCGCCTGGCGCACGAGCGGCATTGCGCGCGAAGATCTGTTTCTTGTCACCAAAGTGTGGATTTCTAACGCCGGCGACGAGCGTGCGGCAAAAAGCATCGACGAGTCGCTCAGAAAGCTTGAGACCGACTACATCGATCTTTTGCTGATCCACCAGGCTTTCGGCGACTACTACGGCACGTATCGGGCGATGCAAAAAGCGTTGGAGGCTGGCAAAGTCCGGGCAATCGGACTGAGCAATTTTGTCGACGCACGCTTTGTGGACCTCGTCGAAAATATGGAAGTCAAGCCCGCCGTTTTGCAGCTCGAACCCCACGTGTTTTCTCAGCAAAAGCGCATGCGCGAGCTGATGGCTCCTTACGGCACGCGTCTGATGGCCTGGGCGCCGCTTGCCGAAGGCAGAAACGGCATCTTTACGCATCCTACGTTAACGGCAATCGGTGCAAAGTACGGCAAGACGGCAGCTCTGACGGCACTGCGCTTTTTGATGGCCGAGGACGTCATCGCGATTCCGAAGTCGGTGCACCGCGAACGTCTCGTAGAGAACTTCTCGATTGATGACTTTGAACTTTCCGCCGAAGATCTTGACGCCATTCGGGCGCTTGACGGAGGAAAGCCCATGTTTGCCGATTTCAATGATCCGACGCTGGCGATGTTCCTGTTGGAGTACGACGCCAAGTTCAATCCGGAGCGTCAGTAGAAAATACCGACTGACCAACGAAAAAGCCTCCCCCGAGGAACACGAGGAAGGCTAGCAAAAAGCCGGCAGTCCGAGCGGATGGAACCTTGACGGCCTGACGCGTGTTACCGATTTATTTCAAAAGTTCCTTGGGCGGTTCTTCGCCGAACCACTTCACGTACATCTTGGTGAATTCGCCGCTGGTGCGCGCCTTGTCGATGGCCGCGTCAATGGCCTTCATCAACTCAGGCTTATTCTTGCTCACGGGGAAACCGAAGGATTCGCTGTTGAGAACCGTCGGCAGGTGATAGTAGGTCTTGGCGGTCTCAGGGCGAGCGGCAAGGAAGTAAGCCGTCACGGGGCGATCGGTGATAACGGCTTTGCAGCCCTTGTTGCCGAGCTCGAGATAAGCGTCGTTGATCGTGTTGAAGTTGCGAACCTTCGCGCCCGGGACTTTGGCGGCTCGCATGGAACCCGACGTGCCGATCTGAGCGCAGATCGTGCAGTTTTCAATGTCCTTGACGCTCTTGATCTTATCCTTGTCTTCGGCGCGCACGAGAATCGACAGACCGGAGATGTAGTAGGGCTTGGAGAACAAAACGCGCTTGGCCCGTTCCGGAGTGATCGTAAAGGCCGAGGCGCCGACATCGGTGATGCCTGTGAGCATCGACGGAATGATGGCGTCAAAGCCCATGTTGGTCACTTCAAGCTTGCGGCCCATTTCTTTTGCCACGTACTCGAGCAGGTCGATTTCAAAGCCTTTGAGTTTGCCCGTTTCGCTGTCAAAGAAGACAAACGGCGCGTAAGTGCTCTCGCAGGCCATGCGAAGCACCTTGGCATCTTCGGCGTGAGCCTGAACCGAGAGGGCGGCGGCAGCGGCGCAGACAACGGCCGCGATGGTCTTTTTCATGTGTCGTGACTCCCTTGTGTTTTTTTGTATTCACAACAAACGCGCAAAGACTAACAACAAACACAGGGTATCGGACTACGACTTTTTCGTTACCGTATCCAATCGAAGTCAAAAAAGTTGAAATTGATCGGGCAATAAATGTCGGCAAGGTTGCGATTGGCTTTGCAAACCTTGCATTGATGCTTGATCTAAATGCGCAAGCTATTGAGATTTTTCTGCATTCCGATTGATGCGAAACAGCTGAAAATAACTTCAACGGCATTTTGTCGACTGGAGGAAAAGAAATGAAGCGCAGAGTATTGATCGGCGGCGCGATGGCTGCAGGAGTCGCAGCCGGATTGCCGATTGCCTCGGCCGCACCGGAAAAGACTGGCAAGGCGGTACGTGCGGTTGCCAAGGTTGACGACGGCAGCGTTGTGAACGTTCCGCTTGCCAAGCGCACGGGGCCGAAGTCGGTGGTCTATTTCACTCGTGATTTGTCAGCTGACGGCTTGCGCAAGATCGTCGCCAAGGTCTCGTCCGTTCTCACCGGCAAGGTGGCTGTGAAGCTGCACACCGGCGAAAAGGGAGGCCCCAACATCCTGCCGCGCGAGTGGGTTAAAGAGCTTCTTGCAAACGACATCAAGAACGCCACGATCGTCGAGACCAACACTTATTATCCGGGGGATCGCGATACGACGGCCAAGCATCTTGACACGCTCAAGGTCAACGGCTGGACGTTTGCGCCCGTGGACATCATGGATGCCGACGGCACCGTGATGATTCCGGTCAAAGGCGCCAAGCACATCAAGGAAATCAGTGTGGGCAAGGGTTTGCTGAAGTATGACAGTCTCCTGACGCTTACGCACTTCAAGGGACACACAATGGGTGGCTTCGGTGGCTCGAACAAGAACATTTCCATCGGCTGCGCCGATGCACACACCGGTAAGAAACAGTTGCACGCCGGAGCTACCGGTCAGCAGTGGGGTATTACCGGCCGTGAATTCATGGAAAACATGGTCGATGCCACCAAAGGCATCACGACCACTTCAAGGGACACGTCTGCTACGTCAATGTTCTGCGCCGCATGAGCGTGGATTGTGACTGCGCAGGAACGTCAGCCGAACCGCCTCGAGTGCCTGACATCGGGATATTTGCTTCGCTGGATCTGCTCGCGGTGGAACAGGCCTCCGTGGATGCCGTCTACGATCTGGGAGAGGCGAGCGCGCCGCTGCGTGAACGCATCGAAACGCGTCATGGTTTGAGCCAGCTCTCGGCCATGCGTGAAATTGGGCTGGGAAGCGAAAACTACGAGATCTTGGATCTGGACAAGGCCTAAACCGCGTTAGAACCTCTGATTTTGGACTCCGAGTCGCACGATCAGTACCGATCAAGGCGGCTCGGAGTTTTTTCCGGCTGGGCAGAACTTTCTGCCAGACGATGCAATGTTTTTCTTGAGCACCGAAAAAAGGAAGCTTACTAGCCGCCGGCAATGAACGCTCTGGCGCCGGACCCCATGAACTGTACGCCGATGCAGATCAAGAAAAAGCCGATGAGTTTGCTAAAGACAGCCATGCCCGAGGGACCCATACGGGTTGCACAGAATTCGCTTGAGCGCAGCGTGACCCAGGCAATGATGCTCGTGACCAGGATGGCCAGCGTGGTGAGCAGGAACGTTTCTGCCATGGAGGCGAATTCGGGAGCTTCCGCAATTTTTGTGGAGTAGCCGATGACGACGGCGATGGTGCCCGGTCCGGCGATACCGGGCATTGCCAGCGGGAAGAACGAATAGTCTTCCTTACCGCGCTGAACCGCCGGGGCATTGTTGGGGCCTTGGCCTCCGAACAGCATTTGTGTGCCGATGATTGCGATCACAAAGCCGCCCGCAACGCGCATGGCGCCGAAACTGATGCCGAAAAAGGAAAGGATCAGATTGCCGCCGATGAGGCTCACGAACATCACCGCAAACGAGTAGATAGCGGCAAGTTTGGCCTGTTGCTTGCGTTGTTCGTGCGTCATGCCCGCCGCAAGACTCATGAAGAGCGGAATTTTGGAAAGCGGATTGGTGATGACGACCAGCGAAATAAGTGCGCCGAGGAAATACTTGAAGCTGACGGAGTCCAGCATGATAAGCACCGATTTCGGGAAACAGAACCGAAACGAATGAGCTGCCTTTTAGTGACAGCGGATATTGTAATTCGGCGCATCATACCAATGCCGTTAGAAATTGCTAAGCGGCGCGAAAATTCGTGCACAACATTGCGGCAAAACTGCAAATGCGTTTGAGCAGAAAAAGAACTCCGGCTCGAGTGAAATACCGGTCAGTCTTCGTTTCTCATAACAGCTCGGGCCGAACAGCAGCGCGGCAACATCGGAACTTCTTCTGTGCGCGAAGCCGTTGCATCGGGCAACTTCGGCATGAGAGAGAGCGTCACCAGCAAGTGCGGCTGCATCAGGGGCTCCTTGGGAAACGCTTTTTTGAGCGCAGCATGAAATTGTTCATCCAGTGCGGTTTGCAGGGAGGGCACGTCCGGTCCCTCGGCACAAATCGGGTTCTTCTGATCGAAGTCGTAGCAGCGGGCCGCAAACTTCTGCGCATTTTTGTCAAACGCCACCAGTACTTCGGTTTTGATCGACAGGCCGAGGTGTACGGCCAGTTTCCAGCCGGGCAGACGCAGGGGGTAAGCAAGCGCAGAAGACATGCGGTTTCCTTCGGATTAAAGAGGATAAGTCCCACGCATTTTAGAGGCGGCCGACACGTTGCGAGCCCGCAGGAAAAGAAAACACACAAATATTGCGGCACCGCTTGCTTCGTGCTTGCGCAGGCAGGGCTGCGAAAACGAAAATCGCGCTGTCTTGGGCTACGTCAAAAAATGACGTCGTCTTTACAGGGAAAAGCCCGCTGACAGGGCGAGTCGGCAAATTTTGTCCCTGTTAAAGAAAGCAGGTCACAGAATTTTTCCCGCCGGAAGCCCTTTAATTCATTGAAGGGAGGAAGGCGGGCTATTAAACTCAGTGTCTATGACCTCTCAGAGTTTTGTTATTGAACTGCCGATTGCTGTGGACGATGCTGAGATGCGTACCATTGTGCGCAAGCTTGAGTTCGCCCGTCAGCTGCACAATGCCACTCTGGGCACAGCAATGGGACAATTGCAGCAGATGCGGCAGGATGCTGCATGGAAAGAGGCCTGTGTCATGCCTAAAGGCAAGGAGAGGGCAGCAGCCTTTCGTGCCCTTGACCGCAAATACGGGCTGACTGAATACGATTTGCATTCTGTTATTGCAAGACACAGGGAAGGCAGCGGTTGCAAAGCAGAACTGGGCATTAACGAGACCCAGAAGATTGCCACCCGTGTCTTTCAGGCGATAAACCGCTATAAGCTCGGACTTGGAGGGATGCCCCGTTTCAAATCTTCCAAACGCGGTCTGCACAGTATTGAAGGCAAAACCAACAAAACGGGGCTCAAGTTCAGACCGGAAAAAAAGGTGCTGAACTGGTGTGGTCATGACTATCGCGTCCTGATCGACCCGAAAGACGATTACATTCAGAGAGCGCTGAAAGAAAACGAACGCTCGGATAAGTATCGCAAAATCAAGTATTGCCGGCTGGTGCGTAAACGCATCCGCTCGGCAGACCGCTTCTTCTTGCAGGTCGTGCTTGAAGGGACGGCTCCTGTCAAGCATGTTTATGCTCCTGTAACCGAACGGGCTGCGATTGATCCGGGGCCGCAGAGTATTGCTCTTTTTAGCAAGGCGTTTGCCGGCAAGATTCAGGTTGCGGGATCAAACAACTTCAACGAGGCAGCCTCCCGACGTCTGCTTCGTGCCATGGACCGAAGCCTGAGACGCAACAACCCCGATGCCTATAACGAGGACGGCACAATCAAAAAGGGAGCGAAGCTTGTCAAACGTAAGAACTATCAACGCAAGGTAGATCGACTGCGTGAGATGCATCGCGTGGCTGCAGCCGAACGCAAGTGCCGGCACGGTCAGACGATCAATCTGCTGCTCTCAATAGCCGGCGACATACGTATTGAGAAAAATAGCTGGAAGGCGTTTCAGAGAGGACATTTCGGTAAAAGTCTGGGTAAAAGTGCAATGTCGGGATTCATTGCTCAACTGAAGTCAAAGGCTGCAAGTGCCGGGCTGAAGGTAAAAGAGGTCAATCCCTACAAACTGAAACTCAGTCAGTACGATCCGTATACGGACACGTATCGAAAGAAAGATCTCAGTGAACGCTGGCAGGAAATGAAAGCAGGAAGCGGACAGTACATCCAGCGTGACATACTGTCGGCATTGCTTTTGTACTGCGCTGACATTGAAAAGGAAATCCATATTCCGAAAGTTGCCGTCGAGCAGCTTGAAGGTGCGAAACAGTTCCTGACTGACGCGGGATATGTAGTTTTGAAGTCAACGAGTAGTCGGGATCAGCGTGATCTCAGACTTGCGCCGGAGCCAAAAGCGATGACGCCGGAGATGGCTCGTCAGAAAATCCTTCGTGGTGCTGGTGACAGCCATTTGCCAACTGACCAGGCGTTAGGCCGGATCAGAGCGGGTGGAAAAGTCAGTACTTGGTCGAAGGAAACCTTCCCTCTTTAGAGGGGAGTTGTTTAGTACTAAAATCCTTAGTTTGACTTTCGTGAAGACGGCACAGACCGTCGCCCCAGGAGTCAAACGCAACATCTAACCACAAAAAGGAGAAGTGCTATGTTTGGCGTCGTCATTACGCTGCTGGCAGTCGTACTGCTCGCGTACTTCGTTATCAAAAACTACTATCCGCCTGTCATTCTTCTGGTGCTGGCTCTCGTCTTGCTGCTGATCGGCGCCTTTATGGGTAACCCGCCGGTTTCGGCCAAGACCGCCACCAACTTCCTCGGCTTTGACCTTGCTCAGGCCTTCACCGACCTCACCAAGAGCCGTATCGGCGGTCTGGGCCTCAATATCATGGCCATCGGCGGGTTCTCGTTCTACATGAACAAGATCGGTGCTTCCACGGCTCTCGTGAGGCTTTGCGTGCGTCCGCTTTCGGCCATTCATTCGCCGTACGTGCTGCTTGGTCTGACCTATGTTGTGGGCCAGTGCATGGCGCTTTTCATTAATTCCGCCGTCGGCCTCGGTCTGTTGCTGATGGCTTCGGTCTATCCGTTGCTCGTTCAGTTGGGTGTTCGCCGCGCCGCTGCCGCCGCCGTGATCGGTTCGACCTGCTGCCTGGACTTGGGGCCGAGCTCGTCCAACGCCATGCGCGCCGCCGACCTTGTCAATACCGACGTTGTGACGTACTTCGTTACCGGCCAGATTCCGGTTGCCATCTGCATCATTATTGCCGTGGCCGTGGGGCATGCTCTGGTGCAACGTTGGTTTGACCGCCGTGAGGCTGCCAAGGGCATCAAGGATGACACGAGTGCGGTTGCAGGCGAAACCAAAGATGCCTTTGCCGACGCCGGTCCCGCTCACTACGCCATTTTGCCGATTCTGCCCTTGTTCCTTCTGATCATCTTCTCGCCGATGGTCTACAACGGCATCAAACTCGGTCTGGTGACAGCCATTGTGGTTTCGATTCTGATCGCCTTCCTGGTTGATCTCGTCACCCGCCGTGCCTTCAAGGACGTTTGCAAGAGCTTCCAGGCCTTCTTTGAAGGCATGGGCAAGGTCTTTACTTCGACCGTTTCGCTCATCATCTGTGCTGAACTTTTCGCTTTCGGTCTCACCAAGATCGGCGGCATCTCCACGATGATTCAGATGGCTGCCGCCCAGCAGGACGTCGGTCTGTACCTCATGCTCTTCGTGATGATGGGCATCATGGCCATCGCCACGATCGTAACGGGCTCGGGCAACTCCGCCTTCTTTGCATTCTCGCCGCTGCTTCCCGAAGCCGCTGCAAGCGTCGGCTACAACACGATGGCTCTGGTTGTGCCCGTGCAGCTTGCCGCCAGTCTGGCTCGTCCGATGAGCCCGATTTCCGGCGTCATCATCGCTGTGTCCGGTATTGCAGGCTTGACGCCCATTGAACTCATCCGTCGCACGATTCCCGTGATGGTCCTAGGTATGATCGTCAACGTCATCGCTGCTCAAATCTTCCTCTAATACGCTAGGAGAGAAACAAATGGCATTGCTTATCAAAGGTGCGCACGTTTATGCGCCTGAAGACCTCGGCATTTGCGACGTTCTGACCGTCGGCAAACAGGTTGTCGCCGTCGGCAAGGACCTGACGGCAACACTGCCCGAACTCGAAACGATCGACGCCAAGGGTTTGATTCTTACGCCGGGCTTTATTGATCAGCACATCCACGTCACGGGCGGCGGCGGTGAAGGCGGCCCCAAGACGCGTACGCCGGAATTGGTTTTGTCCGAGCTGATCGCCTGCGGCACCACCAGCGTGGTGGGCGTGTCGGGTCCCGACGGCTCGAGCCGCTCCATGCCCAATCTGCTCGGCAAGGTTCGCGCTCTTCAGGCCGAAGGCGTTTCGGCTTGGATGTACACGAGCAACTATGCCTATCCTCCGACGACGCTCACGAGCTGCGTGCGTGACGACCTGTATTTCGTTCCGGAAGTGTTGGGCGTCAAGATCGCCATGGGCGACCATCGCTCGAGCTTCCCCACGCAGGAAGAAGTGATGCGTCTTCTCACGCAGATTCGCGTGGGTGCTATGGTGGCGGGCAAGCTCGGTGTGCTGCACATCCATCTCGGCAACATCGTTGGTCCCTTCGATATGTTGCTTGAGTGCGTCAAGCGCGGCATGCCGATTCAGCACATCCGTCCGACGCACTGCGCGCGTCACCCCGATGTCTTCAAGGGCGCCATCGAATTCGGTCTTGCCGGCGGCTACGTCGACATCACCACGGGCGGCTCGTGCGCGGTCGGCACGCCTGCTCACGGCGTGAAGTCTGTACTGGAAGCCGGAGTGGCGGCCGATCACATCACGATGAGTTCCGACGGACACGGTTCCGTGCCGCGCTTCAACGATAAGGGCGAAATGATCGGCTTGGGAGTGGGCGGCGTAGCCTGCAACCTCAAGGAAGTCAAGCGCCTGATCGGCGAGCTCGGCGTGCCGATGACCACGGCTCTTTCCGTGATCACGAGCAACGTCGCCAAGGCTCTGCAGCTGCCCGGCAAGGGCGTGGTTAAGGCCGGCAACTGCGCCGACCTTAACCTCTTTGACGAAAACATGAATCTGGTTCATGTCTTTGCCAAGGGCCGCCAGATGATGAAGGACGGTGAAATCATCGTGAAGGGCACATTCGAAGAGTAATTGCTCTTTAAGCGATAGGAAGATCCGTGCTGCGGTTCACCACCCGGCACGGATTTTTTGCAAGAATTCCTCAAACATTGAACCGCACTGCAGACCATCGAGGAAAACTCGTGCCGCTTTTTCACCACACATCTGACGCTTGTAAGCGCAAGACTGACAATGCCGGTTCGTTCGGTCGGCTGGCTTTGACATGTGTGACCGCGGGGTGCATCGCTATTGCCCCGGCTTTTTCTGCAGATGCCCCGACGACAGCGGACTCTTCGGCCGTGACGGCGCAGACCCCGGCACTGCTTCTCGATAACGTTGATGTCTTGTCGTCGGCGTCGTTATCCACAACAACGCCCGTGACGATCGGAAAAGGGGAGTCTTGGGCAGTTCCCGCCGAAGGCGGAATGCATCCGGTGGTGACGATCGGCGTGCCCGACACCGCCGACTTGGGCCGCGAGCGCCCGATGATGATCTCGACGATCGAGCGGCTGAGCCGAGCCATGCCGGGAACCGAGTTTCGACTGCGTGTGATTCTGTCGGCCGACGGCAATGCGCAACTCAATATCGTCAAGCCTGACTTCATGTTTGCGCCGGCTGGTGCCGATGCCGTCTGGCACCGAGAAGGCATTGAGTCATACCGCATTGCGACCCGCAAAAGAGCCTCGGCCAAAGAGGCCGACAAGAGTGTCGGTTCCGTGTTGGTAACGCTCAAGAGCCGAGACGATCTTCAAGACATCGGAGACTTGAAAAACAAAACGGTTGCCGCCGGACTGCCCGATTCCGTACCGGGGTGGCTCGCTGCGCTCGGAGAAGTGCAGAAGGCCGGGTTTGATCCGGACGAATTTTTCGCCAAGAGCGAATTTCTTTTTGAGTATTACCCGGAGATTCTCGCGTCGCTTTGGGGTGGCAAGGCCGATGTGGCAGTTCTTCCGACCTGTATGCTTGAAGCGCTTGAGAAAGACGGGCTTGTGGCGACCGATCAGCTAAAAGTGCTGCACGACAAAAGCGACGAAGCCTTGGCCTGCAAGCGTTCGACCGATCTCTATCCGGACCTCAGTCTCGTGGGCTTTTCTTGGACGCCCGAAAAAATGGCGCGCGACGTGACAGTGGCATTGATGTCACAGAAAACCGACGCGCCGTACGAGTGGCTCTCCTACGTCTCGCACGCCAACGTCGATGAGCTTTTCAGGGACTTGAAAGCCGGTCCCTACAGCTATTTGAGAGACTTCAGCCTCAAGGCGCTTTACGCACGCCACACGGTTGCTTTCTGGGCCGTCGGAGCGATCCTGTTGTCGCTTGTGTTTTATGGCGCTCTTTTGCAGATTCTGGTGCGTCGTCGTACGCGAGAGCTTTCCGATACACTTGAGCAACAGCGTCGTATGGAAGTCGAAGCGCGAGAACACCGACGTCGTCTGGGGCACTTGGAGCGCCGCAACATCGTCAATCAGATGTCCGGAATGATCGCGCATGAAATCAATTCGCCCGTGGGCGCCATCTGCAACTTCAAGGCCATTTTGGATCTTCTTTTAAGCGATGAGTCTCGTCGCGACGCAAATATCCGCGTGGCCCTCGACGGCATTGAAAGCGAAGCGCAGCGCATTGCGGGAATCGTCGGACGCGTGCGCAGCTACGCCAAAAAGCAAAAACATGCGCACAAACAGTGTGATTTGATCGACATCGCCAAGCGTGCCGTCCGTGCGTTTTACGTGAGCTCCCCTGCCAAGGCCGTTATTCAGGAACGCTACGAAGTCGAGTCAGCTCCGTTGCTAGGCGACTCGCTTGAGCTTGAACTTCTCGTTTTGAACCTCATCCGCAATGCAAGTGAAGTTGAGCCGCAAAAAGGCGGGCGCGTGCACGTTGAAGTGACCGTTCGACATGGCGATGATGGGCGCTTTTGTGTGGAAGTGCAGGACAACGGCAAGACGCTTACCGATGAAGAACTTGAACGACTGACGAAAATGATGCAAAGCGTCAAACCCGAAGGTCTGGGCATGGGACTTTCGATTGTGCGCGGCATCGCCGACAGCCACGGTGCTGAACTCGATTTCCGCCGAGGCGACACCTGTGGGCTCAAGGTAACGGTCACGTTTGAAGCGGTAGCAGACAACAGCGAGAGTCCGACGATACCCAACGAAACGAAGGAAGCGACATGACAACGAACGTTCCTCTGATCCGCCTGGTTGACGACGACGAACTTTTTCGAGTCTCCCAGATGATGCTTCTCAAAACGAGGGGTTGGGAAGTGGAGTGTTACGAAAGCGGCGAAGCTTTTCTGGAAAAAGCCGATCTCAAGCGGCCGGGCTGCATCATTCTTGACGTGCGCATGGAGGGACTCACCGGCATGCAAGTGCATCGGGAACTGGTCGAGCGCGGATGCAAGCTTGCGGTCATTTTCCTGACCGGTCACGGCGACATTCCGATGGCAGTGCGCGCCATGCAGCGCGGTGCCGTCAGTTTTCTGGAAAAGCCCGTCAAACCTTTCGATTTGCTTGAAGTTGTGCAAAAAGCGGTGGACGCTTCTTTGGCTGATGCCCAGCGCGAAGAAGAGGCTTCGAAAAACCGAGCGCTTTTTGACGAGCTCACAGCCCGCGAAAAGGAAATCGTGATGCGGGCCGCTCTCGATACCCCAAATAAGGTCATCGCTCGGGAACTCGGCATTGCCGAACCGACGGTCAAAATGCACCGCGCCAACGCTTTTGCAAAATTGGGCGTCAAGAGTCCGCTTGAAGCCTATCGTGCACTTGAGCGCATGGGCGTGATTGCGGAGAACGCCGATAAAACGGAAGACGGAGCGTAAGACATGAGGCGTCGGGACTGTCTCACGGGACTTTGTGCGCTTGCCGGTTTGCAGTTTGTGCCGCAAACCGTTTTTGGTCTGCCGAAGCCGATTGAAGAATCGTCGGAGAACACGTCCATTTACGACGTAGTGGTTGTCGGGACGGGTTTGGCCGGCCATTGTGCCGCGATTTCCGCTAAGGAAGCAGGTGCCAAAAGGGTTTTGATGATCGACAAGGCTCCTTTGGTGGGCGGACACTCGGCACTTGCCAGCGGATCCATAGCCTTTGTGGACGAAAAGCGGCAGGCCGCCCAGGGCATTGTTGACTCGGTCGATCGGTTTGTATCAGACGCGCGTATTGCCGGAGGCGACATCAACGAAGAGAGCGTAAGCCTGATTGCCGAGAAGTCAGGGGCCGGACTCGATTGGTTGGAAAGCCAAGGCATTCGGTTTTCCACGAATATCTTCCAAGCATACGGCGGCATGCATCCGCGCTGCGTCACTGCGTTTGGAAACATGGGGGCGCGACGCTACATTTTCCAGCTCCATGCCCGATCTCGTGAACTTGGCATAGAAACCCGGCTGATGACGCGGGCTGTGGGATTGCATCGCTTTGAAGAGGACAAGCTTACCCTGCGGCTTGTCGATGAGAAAACCAAATCGGAATACATTCTTCAGAGTCGGTCCGTGGTGCTAGCAACTGGAGGTTTCGGTGCCAATTTGCCGCTTCGTATGCGCTACAACGCCAACCTCGATCTAGAAATTGCCACCACGGCCAATCCCCACGGTCTGGTCAAAGACACGGCAACGGGTGACGGACTCTTTCTTGCCAAGGAGCTGGGAGCTGCCTGGATCGGAATGGAAAACATCGTGCTGCTGAGCTATTGGGGTGGGCGCATGCTCGACTATCAGGGAGCGGAAATCTATGTCGACCACGAGGGCCGCCGTTTTGTCGATGAAACGACCACAACGAGCAAAATTGCCCGGGCCATTTTGCAGTTGCCCGGCCGATCCATGTACGTGATTACGGATGCCAAATCGGCCAAAGGCGTCAACGTGGGCGCCAAGATCACCGCGGGGAGCATCAGACTCTCTGAGTCGATTGCCCAGATGGCTCGTGACATGAAGGTGTCGGTCTCAGAACTTGAGCGCACCATTCGAGACTACAACGCTCATGCTGTCGCACAAACGCCCGACTCATTCGGCCGCACGGTCTATACGCAGACGATCGACAAGCCGCCGTTTTACTGGGGACAGGAACGGTTGATGATTCACGCTACGCTAGGCGGCCTTAAAACCGATTTGCACGGTCGCGTCAAAACCGAAGCCGATTCAGTGATTGACGGACTTTTTGCCGCAGGAGAGGTCGTCGGCGGCATATGGGGCAAAGACCGACTCGGCGGTACGGGACTTTTGCAGTGCGTGGTGATGGGAAGAGAAGCTGGTTTATCTGCAGCCCGAATTGCGGGACAAGACTGAAATTTGTTCTGTCCACAGTTGTTTTGAAAACGAAAAAAAAACGCCCGCATCCCAGGAGAAAAGGATGCGGGCGCCGTTAGGAGATAAAGTCAGCTCTAGGCTTAGGCCTTCATCTTGGCGAACTGTTCGCCGGCGATCATGCCGAAGGTCAGAGCATCAATCACGGCCACGGTGCCGAGACGCGATGCGCCGTGCACGCCGCCCGTCACTTCACCGCCAGCGTACAGACCCTTGATCGGGGCGTGAGTCGTGGCGCTGATCACCTGGGCGTTGTTGTTGATCATCACGCCGCCCATGGTGTGGTGAATCTTCGGGCAGACTTCAATGCCGTAGAACGGGGGCTTGGAAACGTCCAGACCCTTGTTGAACTTCAGAATGCGGTGGAAGTCCTTGTCAGTGCCTTCCTTCACGAAATTGTTGAACTTCTTGACTTCGGCAAGGAACGCGTCCTGCTTGATGCCGAAATGCTTGGCCAGAGCTTCGAGAGTGTCGAACTTCTTGACCGTGCCCATTTCGAGCGGCAGACGCACGAAGGACGGGTTGATGGCCTTGACGATGGCGTCGTCGCAGACGGCGATCGGGTAGTTCTTGTCGTTGCCGATGACCTTGAACATGGCGTCAGCCTTGATCTTGCGGCCGGCGTGTTCGTCCATGAAGCGCTTGCCGGTCTTGCGGTCGACCACGAGGCCCAAGTCCATGCAGGCGTGGTTGGTGAAGTTCACGGAAACACCGAAGCCCTTTTCGTTGGGGTTGCAGTAGGGAAGGAACTGCAGCCAGCACAGCTGAACCGGAGCGGCGCCGATGCCCAGAGCCTTGATCAGCACGCCGGCAGTCGCACCGGGCTGGTTGGTGGAGTCGGTGGAGGGCACCACGCGCGGATCCTGAATCTGACGGAACCAGATGTCGCGGGAGAAGCCGCCGGCGGCGAGCATGACGCCGAGCTTGGCGCGAACGGTGTGGCTCTTGCCGGTCTTGTTTTCCAGGTCGTCGCTCACGAGCTTGTTGTTGAAGCGGTAGCCGGAACGATAGGTAACGCCGAGAACTTCACTCTTGTCGTCGCTCACAATGAAGTCGTCGAACTTGGCACGGGTGCGAATAACGACGTTCTTGATCTTCTTCAATTCGGCGTGCATCGGACGGATGTAGCCGGAGCCCGAACCCGCCTTGATTTCGTAGGAGCGGGGAACGGAGTGGCCGCCTTCAAAGAGCATGTGGTTGGGCACGAATTCGCAACCGCAGTCAACCACCATCTTGATCGTGTCGTTGCAACGATCAGCGATCGTGGCAAGCAGGTTGGTGTGGTTGATGCCGAGACCATCGCGCAGGCAGTCTTCAATGAAGAGTTCCTTGCTGTCCTTGATGCCCTGAGCCTTCTGAACCGGATTGCAGGGGCAGGCAACGTTGCCGCCGCAGATGGCGGAGTTGCCGCCGACGACGCTCATCTTTTCGAGCATCAGCACGCGCAGACCGGTGCGACCGGCCTTGAGAGCGCAGGCCATGCCGGCAAAACCGGAACCGATGATGACGACGTCGAATTCTTCTTCATACGACTTGACGGCGGAAGCTGGGATACCGGCATTGGCAGCAGCAGCGGCCATGATGGCGCCGGAGGCGGCGACGGCCGATTTCAGAAAACCGCGGCGGGAAGTGTCAACGTTTTCCATGGTGAATCCTTTTGTGGTTGTTTGAAGTGTCTTAGGAAACGGCTTGTTAAGCGCCGCGGGTGTGAGGAGCAGTTCTTGTTGTTGTGCGTCTTGCGCCCCGGCGTTTTTGCCTTTCAGCGGAATTCTCAACCGATGCGTTGACGTTCACTACATCCCGCGGGATGCATACCGAGGGATGTAGTCGACGCCTGACCCTCTCTGCACAATTGCTTCCGAAGTCAATCCCCATCCTCAAACCGCTCGCTGCTGCAGCGGTTTCATCCGAATTTTTTTCCGGGAGAACAGAACATGTCGAAAATGACCGGGACCGCCAAGTCAGTTTTATTTGCTTCTCTTTGTGCGCTTTTTGCCGCTTCGCTTCCGGCGGGCGCTGCCGACAACTTCCTTGCCGATCGTCACAAGGCAAAAGGCTTGAGCTGCCAGATGTGCCATGGTCAGGATATGAAGAATCCGCAGACGCCCACCATCGAAACCTGTACGACGTGCCATCAGAAGGACGCGCTTGTGAAAAAGACCGCAAAGGTCAAGCCCACCAACCCTCACGTTTCTCCGCACTACGGCCAGGACTTGGAGTGCACGAACTGCCATATGGGTCATATGGAGCCCGAAAACTTCTGCAATCAGTGCCACCAGTTTGATTTCAAGGTGCGCTGAGAAATCAATACCCAATACCGAACCAAAGGTTGATCGATTGTTTTATCGCTGACAAAAGAAAGGAAAGCAAATGCACGCGATGAAAAAGACAATGCTTGCCGCTGCAGCGGCTTTAGGAGCCACTGCAGCTTGCGCTGCCGACGTTACCGTTTACGGTCTGGTTGATTACGGTCTGATGTATACCGGTACAGACAACGGTTCAAATACGAACCATGTGATGGAAATGACGTCCGGCAAGAATCTGGGCTCCCGCTTCGGCTTTAAGGGTTCCGAAGATCTCGGCAACGGCGTGAAGGTGGGCTTCATCCTGGAAAACGGTTTCAGTGCCGATACCGGCGCACTGCCCGCAAACGGCAAGCTCTTCGATCGTGAATCCACGATTTATCTCGAAGGTGACTTCGGCAATCTCAAGTTCGGTCGCATGACTCGTCTGACGGGTTCCACCGGTTCGTCTTGCATCTATGCGGGCAACATCGCTCCGATTTCGACGGGTTACGGTGACTCGATTCCCGGCTACAACGCCGTGTTTGCCGGCAACCTGCTGCGTTATGACAATGTGGCGATGTATACGACTCCGGACTTTGCCGGCCTTAAGCTCTATCTGCAGTATTCGGGCGGCTACGATGTTGATGAAGACGAGGGCGAAGTCGAAAACCAGTCTTCAGCCAATCGTTTTTACGCTTTAGGCATGAGCTATAAAAATGGTCCGTTCAGTATGGCCGGTGCCGTCGAACGCTTCAACTGGAAGTCATATAACCTCGCTACTGACGAGAGAGAACTGGACGACGGTCTGGTGGTCTCGGCGGGTGGCGCTTATGACTTCCAGGTCGTGAAGTACTTCCTGCTGGGCGTGTATTTTGACCACATGCCGCTTTCCATGGGCTTCTTCGGTGACGAAAATAAGTTCAAGGTCGGCAGTGAAGAATTTAAGAACGAAGACCTTCAGGGCTTCGGCATCAATACCGGTATCAATGCTCCGGTGTTGGGTGGCAATTTGCGTTTGTCTCTGACTTACATGAATGCGGAACCGTCGACTCAGGTTGCTGCTGATTTTGAAGTCGATCGCTGCAACGTGACGGTTGGCTGGGAAGACAAACTGAGCAAGCGCACGACGCTCTATCTCGGTGCCGCTTGGACGCAGGACGACTACCAAGTTGTTGAAGCCACGCGCTACAGCGCCACGGTCGGCCTGATTCACTCCTTCTGATTCAAGCGTCGGGTTTGAGGCTCTCAGCTTCAAGTCCGACCTTGATGCGATTCATTTTTGTTTCTCTCCTCACCGCTGTTGAATCAAGATTCTTCAGCAAAACAGGACTCGCGAATTGCAGATTCGCGAGTTTTCGGGAGCCGCAAGGCTCCCATTTTTTGTGGTGCGCCCAGTAGCGCACGTGTGTCCGGTGACTGAACAGGTACATCTCATCAATCTTGCGTCCGTCAGGTGATCAAAATGGATTGACAGTATCTTTGCTGCTAGTCACTCCATCTGAATCTTGGTTCAGGCATTTAGGTGCGATTTGCGCACAAGCGTTATCAAAACAGAACACTAAAAGTGATATTTGAGTTGTTTCTTCTTACTTTGGCAACCTTAAGACGGAACATGCCATCGCTTGTCTATTAAAAAGCTGGAGTGTGGCAATTTATCCAAGGGTTTACCCCCCCAAACACGTTATTGACTTTTACCTTGTAAAACAAATTTCTCTTGGGCGAAGATTTAACAGAAACTGTGAATTTCTTGTCGGCTTGCTCATCTTAAGACGAGATGGTTCTTTAGATGGGAAAACATTCAGGAGGTGGATGTCATTTAATGCCGTGGCAAGTCTTCCGGTTTGATGATCGTTTTCCGGGGCTTTTTCGGCCCCAGGGATGTTGTCCTTGTAATCTGGCCGGGGATTGTTCCGGTCATCTTCCAGTGGATCAGAAGTCATGACACCTTTTATGCTCAAGAGAACTGCTTTTGCTGTACTTGTGGCCCTTGGGGCTGGGACCGCTTTTGCGGCCAATGATTTAACGGTTGGTGCCGGTGAGTCTCAAGAAAATGCAGCCGAAACTAGTTTTGGAAAATTAACCGTTATCGGAACATACACAAACACCGAAAAAGGCACTGTCACGGCTGACAGTGTTGAGTCTAGCGGAACCTTTACAAACAAGGGGATTGTTAACGCAAGTAACTTCGAGGTTACGGGCGGAACATTTGCAAATTCTGGAACGCTTAACGCTACAAACTTGACGATATCCTCGAAAATCGATCGTACGTTAGGCGGACACGTTAATGCTTCCGAAAGCATGACCATCCACTTGAACGGCTACTACAACAAGGTCGGGGACGATTTGGTGTTGGCTACACCTCATCTGAAGCTTGACGATGAGGGGACAGAAAATCAGGCTGGAATTGCGTTTTCACATCAGGAGCAGATTGCCAATGTTGATGTAATCACCATTACATCGAATGGAGACAAAACTGGCTTGATAGTCGACACCGGAGCTTCTTTATCGTTCAAGACGATCAATCTCGTTCACAATCAGTCCAACAATGACGCTCGGGTGGAAGTTTACAAGAACGGCAAAGTTACCATCGACACTCTTAATGTTTCCGGCTACAAAGGCATGGTTCAAACCAATGCCGGAGCTAGTGCTACGATTAAGAACATCGTTGTAAATGAGGGCAGTATCCTGAATTTACAAACAAATAGTAGTGGTGGAACAGCGGATGATACCGGCTCATTTGACATTTCAAATGTGTACGTCAAAGAAGATGGTAATTTTCGAATTTCCGTCTATGGCGGTGTTCCGGATGCCAATGTATCGGCAAGGGATCTCAACATCACTCTTGAATCTGGTGCTATTGCAGACTTCGGTGGTTGGAAAGAAGATGGAGACACCAGTTGGCGTCCCGAAGGCATTTCTCTGACAGCAGATACCTTGACCATCAATGTTCTTGACACTTCTGATTTGCCCAAAGTTTATCTGTCTGGAGTAGAAGGCAAGACTCAGGTTGGATCGCTTGCGGTTGTCGCTACTGGAAACAACAATACCGGCAATGCACAGGCGGATCTTGAAGCTCTTGCCGGAATTGTTCAAACCAATACAAAGGACGGAACGGGTAATGTCTCCGAACCTGTGACATCGAACACGATTTCAGATATCACTCTTACGCAGGAAGCAAACGATATTTACGACGGTGCCATTGCAACTGTTGATGAAGACGGTGTAGTGACAGGTATTCGGTCGACAGGTAACGACAACATTGACGGTATTGTGGGTACAGCCTCGACAGGTTTCCTGCTCTGGCGCGATGAGATGAACTCTCTGAATCGACGCCTGGACGACTTGCGTGACAGCAGCGCTCACTCTAATGGCTTGTGGGCTCGCGCCTACAATAGTCGCTCGGATTTTGGAGCACGCAACGTCACGTCCAAGTACACGGCCATTCAGGTCGGCTACGACCGCCAGATAACCAATCGGTTCTGGCTTGGCGGAGCTTTCTCCTACACAGATGGCGATCATGAACTTGCCGCAGGCTCTGCGGACAATTCTCTTGCGGCCTTTACCCTGTACGGCACCTGGATGCACGAAAGCGGACTCTTTGTCGACGTGACCGGTAAGTATGGACGCATCGATAACGAATTCGACATTTCGATCGGAGGCGAACTTTCCGAGGGTGACTACGACACTGATGCCTGGGGACTTTCGGTTCAGGCTGGTTGGCGTTGGCAACCAAACCAATTCTTTGTTGAGCCACAAGTCGAGCTGATGTATGGTCGCATGTCGAGCGTTGATTACACCACGTCAACGGGCATGCATGTTGAACATGATGCTGTGGATTCGCTTATTGGCCGCGCAGGCGTTCGAGTTGGCGTTGATTATCCAGACAACCGTGGTCGTGTATACCTGCGTGCCTCCGTTTTGCACGATTGGCAGGGTGAAGCTGATTACACTTTCACTAAGGAAGATGCCTTCAGAAGTGAAACGGACAACTTGAGTGGTACGTGGTACGAAGTTGGTATTGGCGCGAACTTTAATGTCACCGATAATTTGCACTTCATCGGGGATCTGCAGACGAGTCACGGTGGTGAAGTTGATACTGATTATCGCATCAATTTTGTGGCACGCTATAGCTTTTAATTAAACAACTCAGTTCTACCAGATTCGTCCCGCTGGCAGTTGCATGCTGTCAGCGGGACTTTTTTGTACACCCAGCATGGGCATGATCTAACCCGAACTCCCGATCAAATGATCCCTAACGGAGAACCTTCGGGGGAAGATCAACAGAAAGCAACGAGAGCAACTCTCGTTGCTTTTTGCTTATGGCTCTCAGAATCCAGGCATTGGCAGTTCTGCGCTTATCGGCCTTCAGGGAGCGCAGTTTCGCCATCAGACAATCCATCGAGTTGAAAGGAATTTTTACTTCAGCCGATTCGTTGTCATGAGCACGCCTGAGCATCATCAAACGCAGTGACGTAGCAATAGTGCAAATAAAGAGTTTGCCCAAATAAGAACTCTGGGTACATCTCAGTCGGTCACCGTCGACCCAGTTTTTGAACTGCTCAAAATCCATCTCAACAACGCTGCGCATCCGATAAGCCTCAAGTGCCCTGAACGGATCGGCCTGCACATTGCTTCGAATGACAAAAGTCCCGGCATATCGAATCGCTCGA
>UMHI01046109.1_pt1 | contig 26796 bp, 22 predicted proteins | sample 1965481 | NCBI WGS metagenome assembly UMHI01 (sample SAMEA4836093, study PRJEB28245) | human gut metagenome | biome: gut microbiome; material: fecal sample | place: Denmark | collected 2008 | reverse complement strand
AAGAGCTATGCTAGTCAATACGCCAATTTTGGAAGCTTACCCACAAGCCTGTCTGCTTTGATAGATTCTTGTGTTGTAAAGCCTTTATATTGATTTCTTCGGGTAATCATGCCTCTTGCAGCTTTTTCAGATGGAATATAGACATTCTCAGCTTTAAACTGCCATCCGTAATCTGTACATACATGACTTTCATCAGTATAATAAAGTTCTATTTTACCTTTGGAATCAAGGCTTTCAAGTTCTTGCAACTTCTCTTTCTTGTATGAATAGAGTTGCGGTGAGGAGGCACCCCTTGGGCGTTTTCCTATTCGCTTATATCTTGCACCAATGTTCCTAAAAAATGTTTGAAGGTAATATCACTGGCTTTTTTGTCGGAAGTTTTCTCCCAAGCTTCGCGTGCTTTTGATACACTCTTACGGTCTTTTTCTATAGCCTTACGGACTAATTCCTCATCAGAATAATCCATAATAGGTTTACGACCTTGGGCGGGACGTGTTTCCAAGCCTTTGATACCATTCTTTTTATAACGTTTTATCCATGTGTATATGTTCACTGTTACGTCAAATATTTCAGCTATTTCTGAAGCTGATTTTCCTGATGACTTCAACAATATGATTTGCATCTGATACGATAGTTATGAGTAGAACCATTATGATAGCCTTTCTCTAGTTTGAGGCGATCAGCCTCACTTAATTCAAGCACTTTGATATGTTTCATGATTCAAATTCTAAAATATCATGATACAATATTAATATTTTATGCTGAATATAAAAATATTTTAGATCACTTACTTACTACTTTTTATTTCAGAAGCTGAAGTCCAATGCAAACTTGCAGCTCAAAGGCATTGTTAGGTAATAGGAATATAAATATAGGAATAATTCCTATTGGTATTCTCATGGTGAAATAACAATTTTCATTTTTTTGAAATGTTTTCCCTCTGCAAAGATATATAAAATTGGATAAATTCTATTTTTAGAGACCCTAATTCTTACTTTTTCTTTGATTTCTTCCTCGATTTTTTTATTCATTGTTTTTGTTTGTTTATTTTTTTATTTTTGTATTCTTTCATTATGTATATAAAAATAGTTAAATTAATTATTAAAACTTTTGATTTCTTTCGTTTTATGCTTTTAATTGCTTTTCTTTGTGGTGCTAATATAAACAAGTCTAACTATGAAACTAGAAAAGTTAATCTTACAATCCGAAAGAAATCGAAAGAGACTGATGGAGATTGTTTATAAGGCAAAAGCCGGCCACATTGGAGGTGACTTGTCTTGCTTGAATATCTTGACAGTTCTTTATTTCGATGTGATGAACACAAATCCACAAGTGCCGAAAGATCCTTCTCGTGACCGATTTGTTTTAAGCAAAGGTCACTGTGTGGAATCCCTATATGTTACATTGGAAGCTGCGGGTTTCGTGCCTGCATCTGTGATTGATACATTGGGGCAATTCGGTTCTATTCTTTCTGGCCATCCTACTGTTGAAGTGCCAGGCATCGAAGTAAATACTGGTGCGTTGGGTCATGGGCTTTCCGTTGCCGTAGGTATGGCGTTGGCTGCCAAGATGGATGCAAAACCTTATAAGACTTTTGTGCTGATGGGGGATGGTGAGCAAGGAGAAGGCTCAATTTACGAGGCAGCTATGGCTGCACATCAATATAAGCTGGATAACTTGGTTGCCATTATTGACCGCAATCATTTGCAGATAAGTGGTAATACAGAAGATGTGATGGGGATTGATAATATCTGCAGCCGATGGTCAGCTTTTGGTTGGGATGTACAGGAAATGAATGGAGATGATATGGCTGATATCCTTCGTGCTTTTCGCCAGATTGATTATGCCAACCGCTGTCCGCATCTGCTGGTTGCACATACCACCAAAGGTAAAGGTGTCTCCTATATGGAAGGAATTGCAAAATGGCATCATGGGGTACCTACTCCTGAACAGTATGAACAAGCTATGAGTGAAATATCTGAACGTATTCATCAACTAGAAAATTCTGTACTATGATTGCATGTAGAAAAAGTTTCACGGATACACTGCTGGAACTCGCCCGTGGAGATAAAGATATTATAGCAGTAACTACCGATGCTCGCGGTTCGGTTACTTTGAACGATTTTGCAAAAGAACTTCCTCAGCAGTTTGTGGAATGTGGAATTGCTGAGCAAGATGCAGTGGGAATTTCTGCTGGATTGGCCCATAGTGGTAAAAAAGTGTTTGTGTGCGGCCCGGCCTGCTTCTATGTGGCCCGTAGTTTGGAGCAGGTGAAAGTAGATGTGGCATATAGCCGTAATCCGGTGAAAATTCTGGGTGTGAGTGGCGGTGTGGCATACGGTGCATTGGGAGCTACTCATCACAGCCTTCATGATATAGCCGTACTCCGTACTTTCCCGGGTATGAATGTGGTTCTTCCTTGTGATGCCCGCCAGACGCGCAAATTGGTGAAGCTGTTGGCCGATTTTCCGGAACCTGTATATGTACGCGTAGGCCGTGCAGCAGTACCTGATGTTTATCAAAATGATGATTTTTCTTTTGAATTGGGTAAGGCGAATAAACTGCTGGAGGGAACAGATTTGACAATTATTGGTACTGGTGAGACTGTATATCATGCTTACCAGGCCGGACTTAAACTGAAAGAAAGGGGTATCAGTGTACGTGTGTTGGATATGTCGTGGGTGAAGCCTTGCGACCGTCACGCTGTAATTGATGCTGCTGAACAGACTGGGCGAATCATTACTGTAGAGGAACATAGTCGCTTCGGTGGATTGGGGGCTTTGGTTACGGAAATTCTTTCCGAAAATCCGGTACCCGTTCATATTTTGGGGATTCCCGACGAAGATGTGATACATGGTACTTCAGCAGAAATCTTTGCTCATTACGAACTTGATACTGATGGTATTGTTCGTGCAGCACTCGGATTTCTGAAATAATCTTCTGTTTTACCTTCAATCAATCTTATTTTATGGAAAATCTGATCATAGCTGTCGATCAGAGCACTTCGGCTACAAAGGCCATGCTTTTCGATGAAAATTGTACGATGCTCAAGCGGGTGAATGTGTCTCATCAGCAGTATTATCCACAACCTGGATGGGTAGAACACGATGCAGAGGAAATTTATAACAACATGCTGAAAGGAATCGCTTCGCTTTTGGAAGGGGCCGACTTACGTGCCGCACACTATTCACTGGCACTTACCAACCAGCGTGAAACGGTAGTGGTATGGAACCGTTATACAGGGAAACCTGTCTGTCACGCTGTAGTGTGGCAGTGCATGCGTGGAGAGTCTTTTTGCAAGCAACGAAAGAACAAGGTTGTGATGCTTTGGTATGCGAACGGACAGGACTGCTCATTGACCCGTATTTTTCGGCAAGTGGAGTGAAGTGGATATTGGATCACGTAGAAGGAGCCCGTGAAGCTGCAGAAAAAGGCGACTTGCTGATGGGAACGATGGATACCTGGATTATTTGGAAATTTACGAATGGAAAAAGCCATGTCACTGACTGTACCAATGCTTCACGTACATTGTTGATGAATATCCATACATTACAATGGGATGAAGAGATGCTGAAGCTCTTTACTATACCACGTAGTATGATGCCGCAGATATTGCCTTGTGACTCCATTTTTGGAGAAACAACAGTAGGAGGATTGTTTGATGCTCCGATTCCTATTGCGGGGGTGCTGGGCGATTCGCATGGGGCGCTTACCGGACAGATGTGTTTCGAACAAGGCCTAGGGAAAACCACGTATGGTACAGGCTCTTCAGTGATGGTAAATATCGGTGAACAGTTTGTGACGGCACCTCAAGGACTGGTCACTTCGGTGGGGTTGTCTGCATTGGGAAAAGTGTTCTATGCTTTTGAAGGTAATATTCATAGCACAGGAGCTACCATTAAATGGTTGGAAGATAACTTACAGCTTATTGCCTCACCCGATGAAGCGGAGAAGCTTGCTACTTCTGTGGCAAACAGCGGGAAGGTGTATTTCATTCCAGCATTTGCGGGACTGGGAGCTCCGTGGTGGCATAGCGAGGTTAGGGCAGCCATCGTAGGCATGACCTTCGGAACAGGCAAGGCACATATCTTGCGTGCAGCACTCGAATCGATTGCCTATCAGGTAGAAGATTTGGTAGAAGCTATGACCACCCAGGTTGGTATTCGATTGAAAGAAATGCGTGTTGATGGCGGTCCTACCAAGAATCGTTTTTTGATGCAATTTCAGGCGGACTGTTTGCGGGTGCCGGTCAGCCGTTCTGACATCGAAGAAGCATCTGCATTTGGGGCTGTCATTATGAATGGGTTTGCTCGTAAGGTGTGGACTTCTTTTAAAGAAGTAGCAGCCAAACGGAAAAGCCATCTATATATCGAACCGCAGGACAATGCAGAAGAGGTAACGGCTCTACATGCCGGTTGGCTGCAAGCAGTCCAAGGGTTAATAGGCTAAATATTTAACAATCCTAGTTTAACTTTAATACATATCATATGACAATGAAAAACAAAGAAAAAATGTGTTTCGGTGTTATCATCGGGACACGTGCGTATTTCAATTCTGAACTTGCTAAAGATGTCCGTAAACAACTGCTTAAGACGTTGGAGGATGAAGGGTATGATTATGTGATTCTGCCGGAAAATGCGACACCGACAGGAAGTAGCAGTATTGAAACCCGCGAAGACGGATTGAAATGTGCGGAACTCTTCCGCCAGAACCGCGACCGTATAGATGGTATAATCATCTCACTACCTAACTTCGGCTTTGAAATCGGTATCATCAATGCTATCAGTGTGGCCGATTTGCATGTACCAGTTCTGGTCCAGGCATGTGACGATGAAAACGATAAGGTGGATTTGGATAGCCGTCGCGATGCCTTCTGTGGAAAAATCTCTGTATGCAACAACCTGTATCAGTATGGTATCACGTTTACTGACACAACCTTACATACATATTCCATTTATTCGGATCTGCTGGCAAAGGATATCCGCAAGTTTGCCGGAATCTGTCGGGTGGTGAACGGTTTGCGCCATGCACGTATCGGACAGATCGGTGTGCGTCCTAGCGGTTTCCAGACTGTACGTGCGAGCGAGAAATTATTTCAGAGAAGCGGAGTGACTATTGTGCCGGTCGACTTGTCTGAAATTCTGGCTGCTGCACAGAAGATTGCTGATGATGATGCTCAGTTGCAAAAGAAACTGGAAGAAATCAAATGTTATGCAACTGTTCCGAAGGAATATAGTGACAAGTTGGTTATCCAGGCTAAATTTGGTGTAGCAGTGGAACGCTGGATTACTGCTAACGAAGTGGATGCTGTTGCCATCCAATGCTGGGATTCACTGGAACAGAACTACGGTTGTGCAGCTTGTGTTACCATGAGTATGCTGGGCGATAAACTCTTGCCTGCAGCTTGTGAAACAGATATTGCAGGTGCGGTTTCTATGTATGCGTTGACGTTAGCAGCAGGTAAATCTTCGGCATTGCTCGACTGGAACAATAACTTTGCCGAAGACCGCAACAAGTGTGTATGTACGCATTGTGGAAACTTCCCGAAATCGTTTGTAAACAATGACTTGAAGTTAGGCCCGTTGGGTGTATTGGGACGTACCTTGGGTAAGGTGCATACTTTCGGTGCTGTTTATGGCAAAGTGACTGAAGGCGACTTTACTTTCTTCCGCGTATCAACTGATGATCCGCACGGTTGTATCAAAGCTTATTTGGGTATAGGCGAGATTACAAACGATCCATACGGTATGGACGGATGTATTGCCGTAACGAAAGTAAATAATCTGCAGAAACTAATGAAGTATATTTGCAAGAACGGTTTCGAACACCATGTAGCAATGGTTCGTACAGATGTGAAGGATATTCTGGAAGAAGCCATTGGCAACTATCTGGGTTGGAACCTGTATGTACACGAATAAGTAGTATTTCTTTATCTTAATCTGAAACGTGTATGATATTGGTCGATAATTATTTGCTGGCACTTCTGTGTTGTGTCTATTGCTGTCTCTGCTGGGGATCGTGGGCAAACACACAGAAGATGGTCTCATCGAAGACCTGGAGTTTTGAACTTTTTTATTGGGACCTGACGATCGGTCTGTTTCTGACAGCTCTGGCAGGTGCGGTCACTTTGGGTAGTATGGGCAGTGAAGGGCGGACGTTCTTTGAGGATCTGGCAGCTTTGGACTGGGGGAGCATTAAATATGCGCTACTGGGTGGAGCGGTTTGGAACTTCGGCAACATTTTTCTGACAGCTGCTATCGCTGTAGCAGGCATGTCGGTGGGATTTCCTATCGGTGGCGGTTTGGCTTGGATCGGCGGTATTGTCTTTAACTACTTGCTTATTGCATTGGCGGGCGAGACTTATCCGGGTAATCAGGAATTGCTTTGGATCGGAGTATTCATTATCGTAGTAGCCATTTATATCTGTGGAAAGGCATACGGTAAGATGTCGGCAAGTAAAGCTTCCACACCCAGGAAGGGGATTTTGTTGGCAATTGTAGCCGGACTGGCCATCATGTTTTTCTATGGTTTGGTAGTGAAATCGCTGGATACGCGGTATGTATCGGGAGGAACCGGTACGCTGACACCATATACAGGGGTGTTCTTCTTTGCAACAGGAGTGCTTATTACGACACCTATTTTCAACACCTTTGCTATGCGGCATCCAGCTGAAGGACGCAAGGTAACGATGCAGGACTATTTCAAAGGGGGTATGCGTACACATTTGATCGGTATTTTGGGTGGATTCATCTGGATGAGCGGTATGGTGGTGAGTTTTATGGGAGCGGGTTCTGCCAATCCGGCTATTTCGTATGCGCTGAGTAACGCTTCACCGGTGGTAGCCATGATTTGGGGTTTCTTCGTATGGAAAGAGTTCAAAGGGGCTCCCAAGGGGACAGTACCGCTTATCACTGCTATGTTCCTGCTGTTTGTAATCGGGCTAGTATGTATTACATTATCTAACTGACGGATGAGATATATAGGGTAAATGGTTGTTTTTGAACAGATTTGCTTTAGGGTTGGTGTATCAGTCTATACTGGTACACTACCGCTAAAGCCTTTGCGTTGAGTTTTTTTGTTTTAACCTTAATCATATTCATTAATGAAAACGATTCAAAAAAAGATTGTTCAAGAAAGAATGTGGGCGTTCGTCTTGTTCTTTCTCGTGGAAATTACTGCTGCTTACGCCCAGCAGGTGAAAGTATCCGGTAAAGTCAGTGATACCAATAACGAACCGATGATTGGTGTTAGTATTTTGGAAAAAGGAACTACTAACGGTGTGATCAGTGACTTGGATGGAAACTATGAATTGTCCGTAAATAAGGGAGCTACCCTTGTTTTCTCTTACATCGGCTATGTGACACAGGAAAAACCAACTACTGGTGGAACATTGAATATAATCTTGAAAGAAGACAACCAGACACTGGAAGAAGTAGTGGTCGTAGGTTATGGTGTACAGAAGAAGAGCTCGGTTACTGGGTCTATCTCGCAGGTAAAATCAGAAGATATGCACAATCGTACCATTACCAATGCAGAACAGGCTTTGCAGGGTAAAACTGCTGGTGTACAGATTATTTCGGCTTCTGCTGCTCCGGGTTCTAATCCTTCTATCCGTATCCGTGGTTACAGCAGTAACTCCAGTTCCGATCCGTTGTTCGTTGTCGATGGTCTGCGTACCACCAACATCAGCAATCTCGATCCGAACGATATCGAAAGTATGGAAGTACTGAAAGATGCCGCTTCTGCTGCTATTTACGGTGCACAGGCTGGTAACGGTGTTGTATTAATTACAACCAAGAAAGCGAAGAAGGGGGTACGCCGTATATCTTACGACTTCCAGTTTTCTTCACAGAGTTTGGGCAAGACTCCGGAAGTGCTGAATGCAAAGGAATACATTCAGTATATGACTGAAGGCAACCTAATTCCGCAGGCAACCATCGACCGTTACTGGGACGGTCATACCGATACTGACTGGATGGACGAAACCTTTGAAAACTCTACGATGCAGCGTCATAACATCAATTTTCAGGGTGCTAATGAAAACGGTTCGCTGTTTGCTTCACTCTCTTATTTGAAGAACAACGGTCCGGTTGTTGGCAACAAGGATGTGTTCGACCGTATCACTGGTACTGTCAATGCTGACTATAAAATTAAGGATTGGTTGAAGCTGACTTCAAACAACTCCTTCTCACGTTACCATGTACAAACTGTCAGTGAAGGTTCAGCTACTGGATCTATCATGCTGTCTGCCTTGCAGTTGGATCCGCTGACTCCAATTGTGTATACTCCAGACAAGCTGCCTGATACAATGGTCAATTACCAGAATCAAGGTCATACATTGATTCAGGATGGAAACGGAAATTACTATTCCATTTCTCCTTACGGTGATTCCAACAACATCAACCCGTATATCATGCGTGACCGTGGTGTATCCAAGAAAGAAGGTTTCGTATTCAGTGGTTCTACTTATCTGGATTTTACTCCGATTAAAGAACTGGTGATCACTTCTCGTCTGGGATATCGTTACACAGTAACCGATTCATACGGTTATCAGATGCCGAACATCACTTGTTCCGATTTGTATCAAGATTATGTCTCTGTTGATGCTACTAGTGCAAACACTACCTATTGGCAGTGGGAAAACTTCGCTAACTATACTAAGACATTCAAGGATGTACACAATTTGAACGCCATGATTGGTATGTCATTCTCTTCTAATACAGCATTTGGCGTAACAGGTAATGTACATGGAAATGGTCCTTCCGACATCGGTATCACCAAACTTGATCCGAACTATGCATACTTCAATTACAAGACTGGTACTGCTGTACAGACAGTAAGCGATGGTGAGAAACGCAAATACGCTAATTTGTCTTACTTCGGGCGTATCTCTTACGACTATGCCAGCAAGTATTTCGCTCAGTTCACTCTGCGTGCTGATGCGGCTGACTTGTCTATCTTGCCGCTGCAGAAACGTTGGGGGTACTTCCCGGCGGCTTCTGTTGGATGGGTGATTTCTAATGAGAAGTTCATGAGAAACGTAAAGCCCATCTCACACCTGAAACTGAGAGCCAGCTGGGGGCAAAACGGTAGTATCGCTGGCTTGTCCGATTATATGTATGATGCAACAATCCAGTCTAACATCATTTATCCAATGACTAAAGATGTGGTGTATAATACCGGTTCTCTTCCTTCAGCTACAGGTAATTATGATCTGAAGTGGGAAACTTCTGAACAGCTTGACTTTGGTATAGACTTGCGTATGTTTAACGACCGTTTGGGAGTAACGGCAGACTATTATGAAAAGAAAACCAAGGATTTGATTGTAACTGGTATCACTCCATCATTGATTGTAGGTAATACTACTTCTCCGATGAATGCTGGTAACGTAAAGAATAGCGGTTTTGAATTTGAACTTTCATGGAGAGACAATATTAAAGACTTCAACTACAGTGTCAAGGCAAATATCGCTACTCTGAAGAATAAGGTAACTTATTTGGACAGAACATTGGAACGTATCGGTAGTGCTACCAGTGCAGGTATCGGTACCATCAACTACTTTGAAGAAGATCATCCGATTTGGTACATGAGAGGTTATCAGTGTACAGGTATCGATCCTGAAACAGGTAATCCTACTTTTGCCGATCTGAACGGTGACGGTATGATCGGTGATGCCGACCAGACTGAAATAGGTTCTGCTATTCCGGATTTCACATACGGTATTACGTTGAACGCTTCTTGGAAGGGATTAGACTTGACAGTTTTCGGTTCTGGTTCATACGGTAATGATGTCTTTGTAGCTTACAACCGTACCTCTCGTATGAAAGCTAATACCGTGAAAGAGTTTTATGATGAACGTTGGATAAAACCGGGTGACAATGCCAAATATGCCCGTTCAAATCCGAGTGATTATGATAAATACTTGAAGAGTTCGAAGTTTGTATTTGATGGTTCTTACTTCAAGATTAAACAGATCCAGTTAGGCTATAGCTTGCCGAGTTCTTTGTTGAAGAAGATGTGTTTAAACAGCTTGCGTCTGTATTGCTCTTTGGATGACTTCTTTACCTTCACCAAGTATCCGGGCTTCGATCCTGAATTTACAAGTACTGGTGATGCAATGGGATTGGATATGGGTTCTTATCCTTCTAGCAAGAAGGTGGTATTCGGTTTAAATCTGGTATTCTAATTTAATTTTTAATATTGAATCTTATGAAAGCGAAAAAATATATATATTCGGGGTTGTTGCTTGTAGGCTGTATGCTGTTCCCTTCTTGCGAAAGCAAGCTGGATATTCCACAGCATGGTGTAAGTAACATTGAAAGTTACTATCAAACAGACGATGAAGCGGAAGAAGCAATTGTGACTTGCTACAGTAAATGGAAGGATGTATACCAGCCTGCGTTTTGGATTAAGAACCTTCTTTCGGACGATTGCTATTCGGCTGGAGAAAGCTGGACGGCTGCTAGCGCACAATTTCTGTCCACATATACTTTTGATGCCGACTTCGGACAGATCAAGACGTTGTACACCAACTTGTACAATACCATTTATGCAGCGAATATTGTGCTGCAGAATGTTGGCGAAGATTCTCAGGTGAAATTACGTGCCAGAGCAGAGGCAAAGGTTTTCCGTGCGATGGCGTATATAGAACTGATCAGTTTGTGGGGAACTCCTCCATTGGTCGACCATCCGTTGACTTCTGGAGAATATGCACAGGCAAACGGAGATCCGGAAGCTCTGTGGACATTGGTCAATACCGACCTGCAAGAAGCGATCGAAAGCGGAAACTTGGTTGAAAAGGCAGGTCTGAATGATTTTACCTTTCGTATTACCAAGCAATTTGCACAGGCTCTGTTGGGTAAGGCTTATATTTTCCAGAAGAAGTATTCAGAAGCGATTATTCCACTGGAAGAAGTCATTAAAAGTGGTAAATACGATCTTTATGACGATCTGGAGAATATCTTGACTACCAAAGGTGAAGCCAATTGCGAAAGTCTGTTTGAAAGTAATTATGTATACGATCAGAACAATGCAACCGGTGTGATGAGTGATATGATTTGGGTATACGTACATTGGCGTGGCGATATGCTGAACTTTAACGAACCGGAGCAGGTTTACTCTCACGGTGGTTGGGGATTCTTCAATCCGACCAAAGAAAGTTACGATGCTTTTGTTGCTGAAGAAGGAACTGACGGTTATCGTCTGAACGCTTACATGAAGACTTACAAGCAGATGAAAGATATGGGTATTTCCTTGAGCGAAGCTATTGCTTATATGCCGGACAATGCTGGCTATTTCAGCTGGAAATACCGTGTTTATGAGGCTGATGTCATCAACTTATGGTGGCTGCGCTGTCCGAACAATACCCGAAACATGCGTTATGCAGAGGTATTGCTTATGACTGCCGAGGCATACATCCAGACAGGACAACCTAACAAGGCGTTACCATACATCAATAAAGTGCGTAATAGAGCTCATTTAAATCCGTTGTCAAGTGTAACCTTGGATGATTTAAAGAAAGAAAAACGTCTGGAACTCTGGATGGAAGGAACTCGTTACCAGGATTTGATACGTTGGGGAGATGCTGCAACAGTATTGAGTAAACGTGGACAGGAAAGACCTGCTCTGTATAAAGACGGTCACGTAAGCTGGGATGAACAGAAGAACCCGTCTGCCGGATTCAAGAGCGGAAAACACGAACTTCTGCCGTTCCCGACAACCGAAATGAACGTCAACAAGAACATGACCCAGAACCCTGGTTGGTAATAGGGGAATATATATGTAATGAAAAAATGAAGGTGTAGTGCTTTGGGAGCAGGTTGCCTAGGTGTGCTCCTGCTCCAATGTACTGTGACGAATGAATTAAAAAAAGCCTATGAAGAAGATTGTTAATTTATGTCTTTCCGGAATGTTTGCTTGCCTGCCGATGGCGCAGGTATACGCACAGCAGACTTCCAGTGAAGATCCAACAAAACCTCGTGTCATTATTACTTGCGATCCGGAACTTGATGATTCCAACTCTTTGGTTCGCTTCTTACTGTTCAGTACCGACTATCGTGTTGAGGGATTGATTTATGCCAGCAGCCAGTTTCATTGGAAAGGTGACGGACAAGGTACCAAATGGTGGGTTCCCGGTCGCGAATATTCGCGCAACGGCATCAACTATCCTCCGATGGAGAGTTGGCGTTGGACTCCCGACGAACGCTTTATTGACGATGCTGTAGAAGCATACGAGAAAGTCTATAAGAACCTGAAGGTTCATAATCCGGCATATCCGACTCCGGAATACCTGAAGTCGAAAGTCCGTATAGGAAACATCGAGTTCGACGGTGACTTCTCGAAAGATACGCCGGGATCGGAACTTATCAAGCAGGTGATCTTGGACGATGAGCCGGGACCGGTATTCATCAATGCTTGGGGAGGCGGCAGTACTATTGCCCGTGCCTTGAAGTCTATTCAGGATATCTACGAAAAGACTCCTCAATGGAAAGAAATCAAAGAAAAAATCAACCAAAAGGTGATTCTCTGCCTGTCGGGTGATCAGGATGATACTTACGCCCGTTACATCGCTCCGTTCTGGCCGGAAATCCGGAAGCAGGAGATGGGGGCTGTCAGTGTCGGTCTGGCATACAATGCTCAGATGAGTGCCCCTAAGGAAGATTTGGTGTTTTATAGCCCGGAATGGATGCAGGAAAACATCTGCAGCAAAGGTCCGTTCGGCGAGATGTACCGTGTGTGGGGCGACGGCAAACAGATGGTAAAGGGTGATAAATTCGACTTTTTCGGTATTTCTGGCAAGACTGTCGATGAACTGAAGAAAGAAGGTTATGTAGTTTGGACTGGTTTGCAGCCGAAAGGTTCTTACCTGGCAGAAGGTGATACTTATTGTTTCCTGAACATGATAGACAACGGTTTGCGTGGTCATGAAGACCTTTCTTATGGCGGATGGTGCGGTCCGAAGACTGAACTGCCTGATTCTGTAAAGAACTATTCGATACAGGAGATGATGTTTTACAGATCGGCTCATAATCCGTTGCCCGACTTTACTCCTGCCGTCATGAACGGCTTGGCTGCCCGATTCAAATGGTCGGTCACTCCAAACTACAAGGATGCCAACCACGAGCCGGTTATTACAGGAATTAAGGATACGACAGCCAAACCTGGCGACAAACTGAAACTGAAATATACAGTTACCGATCCGGACAAAGACAAGGTGACCGTAAAATGGTGGCAGTACAAGACTGACTCCTACAAAGGCACTGTACAGGTAGAAGACCCAGCTTCCGCATCGACAACTTTCACTGTTCCAGCTGATGCCAAACCGGGTGACAAGATTCATTTGGTTCTGGAAGCTACCGATTCCGGTACCCCGCAGTTGAACCGTTATTTGCGTTTGATTATAACCGTTGAATAAATAGATAAGATTCGTATGAAAAACAGAGTTTTAACCTTTGCTTGCTCCCTTGTTTTGGGTAGCGCAAGCGTTTTTGCCCAGCAAAATCTTTTTCCTGCCCAGAATATTGAGTCTGCTGTAATCAATAAAGACAATTCCGTTACTTTCCGTTTCTTGGGACCGAATGCTAAGCGCGTACAGGTTGTAGGTGATTTTGTAGAAGAAGCAGAAAATTCTCCAGTAGGAGGTATGGTTGGTGCAGGTCTGGTAGACATGACTAAGGCGAACGACAGCTTGTGGGTATATACTACAAAACCATTGCCTTCTGAACTGTATAGTTATACATTTATGGTAGATGGTACTTCTACCATTGACCCGAATAATCCGTATGTATACCGCGATTTTGCCACAGTAACCAATGTCTTTGTGGTAGGAAATGGTCAGGCAGATCTGTATCAAGTTCATAAAGTTCCTCATGGTACATTGTCTCATCGCTGGTATACTTCAGAAGGATTGGGTATGACCCGCCGTATCAACATCTATACGCCAGCTGGTTATGAACAATCGGGCGACAAGAAGTATCCGGTACTTTACTTGCTTCACGGTATGGGTGGCGATGAAGATGAATGGGTACATTTCGGACGTGCTTGTCAGATTCTGGATAACTTGATTGCACAGGGAAAAGCTGAGCCGATGATCCTTGTGATGCCGAACGGACATGCGGGCATGGAAGCGGCTCCAGGTGAAAGCAGTTTGGGATATTATAAGCCTTATCATTTCACCAAAGGTACCATGGATGGTGCTTTTGAAGCCAATTTCAAAGAGATTATCTATTTTGTCGAGACTAATTACCGAGTATTGGCAGACAAAGAGCACCGTGCGATAGCTGGCCTTTCCATGGGTGGTTTCCACTCCATCAACATTTCTCGATATTATGAGAATACGTTCGATTATGTAGGTCTGTTTTCTGCAGCTGTAGTAACCCTTCCGAAGACCAATAGCGGTGTTTACGACAATTTTGATGAAACCCTTCAGAAACAGATTAACAACGGATTGAAACTTTACTGGGTGGGTATCGGAAAAGATGATTTTCTGTACAAGGCAAATTGTGATTTCCGCAAGAAACTGGACCAGATGGGTATGAAGTATACTTATGTAGAGACTGAAGGCGGCCACATCTGGAAGAACTGGCGTGTATACCTGTCACAGTTTGCTCCGCTTCTGTTCAAATAAGTTTTCAGTAAATTTGTCTGAAAACAGAAGGAGTGCAGGAGCATCCGGAAAGCATAGGAGGAGTTAAAGAAGTTAGAGGAGGAAAGGGGAGTTGAGTTGATGCCGTTGCTGCTTGTTTTTCTTGAAAGCAGCGATAATGCGCAGGGCCTAACTTCTCCATGAAGCGACTATTCCTGGTAACTCCTTTAGCTCCTCCTTCTGATTTTGTTCCTCTTCCGGCAGTTCTGTTTCTTTCAGACAACTTGCTGCCGATTGTAATTATCTCATAAAGTTGTAAAACCTAATCAGAAACAGTATGAAAAAACACTTATATCCGGCTGTCGTAGCGGCAGTCATGTTCTCGGCATGTGCCTCCGATCCTCAGTTGGGGAAAGCTCCTATTGAAGATGTCATCAAAGCAATGACCTTGGAAGAAAAAGTTCATTTGGTGATCGGTATGGGCATGGCAGGTGCTTCGGGCGACAGCACAGTTATTGGTACAACCAAGAAGTTGGTGCCGGGAGCTGCCGGAACCACTTATCCCATCAAGCGGTTGGGTATCCCTTCCATTGTTTTGGCAGACGGACCTGCCGGACTGCGTATCGATCCTACACGTGAAGGTGATTCTGCTACTTATTATTGTACTCATTTTCCCATTGCTACCTTGCTTGCCTCCACTTGGGATCAGCAATTGGTAGAGCAAGTTGGGAAGGCTATCGGTAATGAAGTCTTGGAATATGGAGCCGATGTTCTGCTGGCTCCAGCTTTGAATATTCATCGCAATCCATTATGCGGACGAAACTTCGAGTACTATTCTGAAGATCCGCTGGTAGCAGGTAAGATAGCTGCAGCATACGTAAAAGGCGTGCAAAGCAACGGAGTAGGTACCTCTATCAAGCATTTCGCTGCCAACAATCAGGAAACCAACCGCAACGGCAATGATGCACGTGTTTCCCAGCGTGCCTTGCGTGAAATCTATTTGAAAGGATTTGAGATTGCTGTGAAGGAAGCGGCTCCCTGGACTGTCATGTCTTCTTACAACTATTTGAACGGTACGTATACTTCCGAGAGCAAAGAGTTGTTGACTACCGTCCTTCGTGATGAATGGGAGTACAAGGGTATGGTTATGACCGACTGGTTCGGTGGAAAAGATGCTGTAGCACAGATGAATGCCGGCAATGACATGTTGCAGCCAGGCCGGTCAGAACAGTTTAATCAGATTGTTGCGGGAGTGAAGAATGGTACTTTGGATGAGGTCGTATTGGACCGCAACGTAAAACGTGTTCTTGAACTGGTACTGCAGTCTCCACATTTTAAAAGGTACACCTATTCCAACAAGCCTGATCTGAAGGCACACGCTGCTGTTACCCGCCAGTCGGCTACAGAAGGTATGGTACTGCTGAAGAACGACAAGCAGGCATTGCCATTGGCTTCCAGCGTGAAGAACATTGCCCTTTTCGGTTGCACTTCCTATGATTTCATTGCAGGCGGAACAGGTTCCGGCAATGTGAACCGTGCCTATACGGTCTCTCTGTTGGATGGACTGAAAAATTCTGGTTATCAGTTGGATGAAAATCTGAAAGATACATACCTCAAGCACATCGAAGCCGAAAATGCCAAGAATGTGCTTGATCTGAAGAGTCCGTTCGCTCGTTTCATGACGAAACCACGTCCGGTGGAACTGGTTCCTTCCGCTCAGCAATTGGCAGAGTTGGCTGCAAAATCAGATGTTGCCCTCATTACGTTAGGCCGTACCTCCGGCGAATTTCTCGACCGTAAAGTCAACGACTTTGAACTCTCTAAGGAAGAACATGATTTGCTGAATGCCGTTTGCCGTACTTTCCATGCAGCCGGCAAGAAAGTGATCGTTACTTTGAATATCGGTGGTGTCATCGAGACTGCATCCTGGAAGAATCTGCCCGATGCCATTCTGCTGGCATGGCAGGCTGGTCAGGAAGGTGGGAACAGTGTAGCGGATGTTTTGAGCGGAAAAGCTTCTCCTTCAGGCAAGCTTACCATGACATTCCCGGTCAAGCTTGCCGATGCAGCTTCCTCTGCCAACTTCCCGATGGATCAGACCGGCAATACTGATGTCCGCAACACTTCCGATAAGAAGTCTTCTGTGAAAAATGTCGATTATACCAATTATGAAGAAGATATTTACGTAGGATACCGTTATTTTGACAGTTTCAACAAAGCAGTTTCCTATCCGTTCGGTTATGGTTTGTCTTATACCCGTTTCGATTATGTCGATCCTTCGCTGAAGGCCGATAATGGAGGCTATACAGTAAGTGTCAGCGTGAAAAATACAGGAGAAGTGTCGGGCAAAGAAGTGATACAGTTGTATGTAGCAGCTCCTGATGCTCAGAAGGCTGACAAACCTGCCAAAGAGCTGAAAGCTTTTGCCAAAACCAAAGAGCTGAAACCAGGAGAGTCTGAAACGGTGATCTTGACCGTTCCTGCAGCCGATCTAGCTTCGTTCGATGAAGCTACTTCTTCGTGGACCGTTGCTGCTGGAACCTATCAGTTCTTGATTGGAGCTTCTTCACGCGACATCAAGGCAACACTCGATGCACAGGTATCGGCTTCCTCTCAGCCAGTAAACAATGTGCTGAAACTGCAGGAGCCGTTGAATGTTTTGATACGATAAATGAGGAAAATGAAAAGATGGGTATAATTGCCTGATTCTACCCGGATATCTCTCCGGGGGAGCCTTTCCTGCTTCTCCGGAGAGTTTTTTTACAATCCCCCACACTTTAAATTTGTATGAAAACATTTTGGATGCTTCTTCTCGAATGTTTTTTTTGTCTTTCATCCTTGTCGGGCAGTTTATCCCGATCAGCAAAAGAAAATAAAGGTATCATCGACAACGACTTCTGTAGAGATCCCGATGGCTTGTTCCAACTGAGAGGGTGTGTTAAAATGACGCGTCTTCTTTTTTGTTATATCATCATTGATTTCTCATTTTCATAAAGAATGAATGCAGTTTTTCTGTATTTTCCTCTAATATCTATTTTTCTCGATGGTATAATAGGCTGTAAATGGCTTATGCACTCTTATATTTTGATAATGTCATCTTCTCACTCCTAATTTTTGCACACATTCTCTTTATATTGAATACAATGGCAAAGAAGGCAAAGTCTATTGTGACCTTGTCTTGTCCAAAATGTCTGAATCTCTTATATGCTATGTCATACTTGATTTGTCCAAAAACGGCTTCAGGTTCTATACATCTTTGACCTCTATGTCTTACTCCTTTTTCTGAGGTAAGCCTTCACGCGCCTTCTGTTTGTATTCTTTCAGTCTGTGGTTCACTTCTATGGTACTTGAAGCACATGCATCTGAGAGGACATCCTTCATATCTTACGGCCCTGTAACGCACGCTCTCGGTAATATACCCGCTTTCAGTTTTGGAATGTCGTACACCGATACGTTCCATATGTTGTCCCATGGGACACACATAATAATCCTTCTTTTCCATTGTAATGGAAACTCTTCTGTCGGAACGGGTCTGACACATACCGTAGCCTCTGTTTCTTGTGGAAAAAGTTATACTTCACATAGGCTTCTATTCTGTTTTCTTCTATAAAACGATAGTTCTCTTCCGAGCCATAACTCGAATCAGCAATCTCTTCCGACGGGAAATGTCCGTAACGGTCCATGAATGAAGTTTCGAATGGAATCATGAGTGTGTCCGTAAGATTGGGGAAGAGTGCAAAATCCACAAGGAACTGGTTCTCCGTCCCGCTTTGTAGGTTATATCCGGGGTTGGTCTGTCTGTCCTTCATATGATCCTCCTTCATTCGCATGAATGTGGCGTCAGGGTCAGTTTTGGAATAGGAGTTGCGTCTGTCAAAGATCCTCATGTGCCTGTCATACTCTGCAAGTTTGTCATGGTGGAACTCCAACTGCTTGAGCTGCTTGGCTTTCTGCCTTTTCACTTTTTTATCCTTCCGGGCGGATGTGTCCGACGTCTCCCCAAGAGAGCATTTCAACTCTGATATCATGTCTGTCAGTATGGAAGGGGTGAACTCGATGCTGTCATCGATGTAGGCATTGTCCTGTGCTATGACATCATCAACCTGTTGCAGGAGGATACGTATCTTCTCAAGAAGTTGTGCACGGTTGCACTCCACATTCTTGCGCCATACGAATGTGTATCTGCTGGCTTTGGATTCAATCTTTGTACCGTCAACATATTCAACGTCAAGACTTATGAATCCTTTGGTTGCAAGGATGAGGACTATTTGTGTGAATATCCTGTTTATTTCATACTTCACACGGTTATGGAAACGGTTTATAATCCGGTAATCCGGCTTCTCATAACCGGCAAGCTAGATGAAATGGATGTCACGGGTTAGGGACTTTTCTACCTTGCGACAGGAATAGATGTTGTTCATGTAGGCATATAGAACAGTCTTAAGCATCATTCTCAGGTGATAGAGGGCACGGCCCAATTTCTTATACAACTTGTGGAAGGAGCTAAGATCAAGGTTATCAACCATAGCATTTAATATGCGTACCGAATCCTCCGCTGGAATATCTTCATCTATTCTCTGAGGAAAAAGGACGGTCTGGTTGGGATTGTAATGACGAAAATGTATCTTTACTATATTTTTTGCTTATGCTTAAAGATGCAAAATCTTTAGGTAATAACAAAGCCTCGGCTTGGAAAAGTCGGGGCTTTGTCGTAAAAAAGAGAGTGCATCATTTTGACACACCCTCTTTTAAGGAATATATTCTTCTGTTGGTTTATCAGAATTTGTCAATCCACTGATAGACTCCGCTGCAGATACCCAACAGGATGATACCGACAAGGCAAATGACCAGACTGGTACGCATCAGTGCAGAGGAGCGGAACGTAGGTACGGGATTCTCATTCGGAGTGATGTACATGGCTTTCACAATCAACAGGTAGTAGTACAGCGAAATGATGGTGTTTACCAAAGCCAGGAAGACTACCAGCCAATAGCCTGTATGGAAGGCGGAAGCAAATACGAAAAATTTCGAAAAGAATCCGGCGAAAGGTGGAATTCCGGCCAAAGAGAAGAGAGCCAGTGTCATAACGAAACTCAGTTTCGGATTGCTTTGGTACAGACCGTTGTAGGTATCCCGGTCTACCCGGCCACCTGTTTGTTGTTCTACTGCTCCGATAACGCCGAATACAGCCAGATTGGCGACGATGTATACTACGATGTAATATACCAGGGCTGTCATTCCCTGTTCGCTACCTGCCAAAACAGCCAGGAGAATGTAGCCTGCTTGTGAGATACTGCTATAGGCCATGAATCGTTTCAGGTTTTGCTGCAGGATAGCGAAGACATTGGCTATGGTGATGGTGAGTACAATGGTGACACTTAACATCAATCCCCATTCTTCTGTCATCGGGCCGAATACTTTCAGCAGGATATTCATCAGGGCGAAAGCGGCAGCTCCTTTTGAAATGACTGACAGATAACCGCTTACCGGAGTTGGGGCACCCTGATAGGCATCCGGTGTCCACATGTGGAACGGAACGAGACTCAGCTTGAATCCCAGGCCGGCAAAGAAGAATACCATGGCCATCAGTTGCAGCGGGGTGCCTGTCAATGCTTGGGGCAGGTCGGTGAAATAGGTGGTTCCGCAAGTCCCGTATACCAATGACAAACCGTACAGCATCAGTGCGGAAGAAAACATGGAACTCAGAATGAATTTGGCTCCAGCTTCGGCACTGTCATGACGGAATTTGTCGAAAGCTATCAGACAGGCCATCGGGATGCTGGCCAGTTCCAGTCCCACATAGAAAAGAATGAAGCTGCCTGCGCTGACCATGAAATACATTCCCAGCAGGGTACTCAGGGTAAGCAGGTAAAATTCGCCAGCTTTGTGGCGGGTTTCTTCGCCGGATAGCCAGTGTCCGGATTGCATGAATACCAGCAGGGTTCCGGCTGTCAGGATGGTTTTCACTACCGAAGCCATGGTCGTATTACTGTACATCCCTCCGAAAAGTTCCTGATTTACAGGTACCAGATTCAGTACCAGTTGTACTACCATCAGTGTACAGGTCAGTGTCTGCAGAGTTTTATGATGCGGTGCCTTCAGTATCAGATCGGCCAGCAGGATAATGATGAGTATGACTGCCAGGCTGATTTCGGCTTGCATCGGGAATAATGCTGTTATATTCATAATTCAATTAATGTATGAGTTGTGAGATGATAGGTTCCACGCTGCCGCTGATAAGGTGACTTACCCAGTAAGGTGCCAGTCCCAGCCCGGCGACGGCAATAATCAGGCAGATGACTGCAAAGCGTTCGTCCCAGGTGGCATCTGTCAGTTTCAGATGTTCCGGGTTCTGACAGGTACCATACAGGATTTTTCCTACTACACGCAAGATGTAGACTGCTGTAATGACAATGCTCATTGTGGCAATGATGGTACAGGTGCGGTGGAACAAGTCCGGATTCTGGAAGGAACCGACAAAGACAGTCATTTCGGCCACGAATCCGCTCAACCCTGGCAAACCGAGGTTAGCCAGACCGGCTATTACATAACCAACAGCCAGAAATGGCATGATTTTCATCAGTCCGCTCAGTTGTCGGATGTCACGGGTATGAGTACGACCGTAAATCATACCGATGAGAGCAAAGAAAAGAGCGGTCATCAGTCCATGGCTTAACATTTGCAGGATAGCACCGGTGGCGCTTACGCGGGTCATCATCAGTAAGGCAAAGAGTACCAGTCCACAGTGGCTTACGGAGGAATAGGCGTTGATGTACTTCAAATCGGTCTGTACGACAGCACTAAAGGCACCGTATACTACTGAGATAGTGGTCAATACCAGAAAGAAATCTCCCCAAATGGCAGCTCCGGTCGGCATCAGGAACATGGCAATGCGGAAGCAGCCATAACCACCCAGTTTCATCAGCACACCGGCATGCAGCATACTTACTGCTGTCGGAGCCGAAGCGTGACCGTCAGGGCTCCAGGTGTGGAACGGGAAGAGGGCACCCAGTACACCGAATCCGAGGAAGACCATCGGGAAGAAGATGCGTTGCATCTCAGTCGGTATTTTCTGTTGTACGATTTCCAGAATGTTCATGGTCTCGCCTCCGGCACCGTAGTAGATTCCCAATATGCCGATGAGCAGGAAGGCAGATCCTCCCATCAGCATCAGTGTCAGTTTCATGGCTGCATATTCCTTGCGGCCGCTTCCCCATACTCCGATGAGCAGATACATGGGAATCAACGCTACTTCGTAGAACATGAACATGGTGAACAGGTCTGTAGAGATGAAGAAACCGAATACGCCGGTGCTCAGCAGGGTAAACCATAGGAAATATTCCTTGGTGAGCGGTTTCAGCTTCCACGAAGCAAAGGTCCCGGTGAAAACGATAATGGCACTCAGTAGCAACATGACTACGGAAATTCCGTCAACACCTACCGAGTAACAGATGTGTAACGGTGCATACCAGCTGATGCTGTCTGTGAAAAGCATTTCTTCGGTGGCACCGGCTTGGCGAAGTCCGATATATGACACGGTGAGGTAGGCGGCCAGTATGAGCAACAGTGAAGATCCGGCTACCATCACACCTCTCACCTGGTTCACGTTGCGGGCTATCCAGAGTCCCAGCAACATGAGCAGCGGTATCAGAACGAATAGACTCAATAGATTCATATCAGTTTATTTTTTCTTTTCGATGATTAGAACAACAGGAGTACCAATGTCAGGAAGATGATACCTCCTAAGAACCACATAGTATAGGTCTGTATGCGTCCGCTTTGGGCAGGCTGAACGGTTACGCCGAAAGCTTGTGTACACCAAGCCATGAAATTCATGAACTGGTCGATGACATGGCGGTCGAACCATGCCAGTGGAGTAGATATACAGCGGAAAATGATTTTCTTTGTAACGAACATCCAGACTTCATCCATATAGAAACGTTTGTAGGCTGCACGGTGCAGACCGCTGTAACGGCGTGCCAGCATTTCGGCTACCGGTTGTTTTTCGCGGGCATACATCCAGGTAGCCAGACCGATGGCAATGAGTGCTACTATGATGCTGGTAGCGGCTACCTGTATATCAAGATGGATGTCATAGCTTTCACCGTTTGCAGATACGAAATGGCCGAAAGGAATGAATCCGGCTACAAGGGTTACGGCTGCCAGGAACATCAGCGGGAAGGTCATGTTCAGTGGACTTTCGTGCGGAACATGAGCTGCATGGAGCTCTTTGTTCTCTTTGCCCCAGAAAATGCAGTAGTACAAGCGGAACATATAGAAGGCTGTCATACCGGCAATGATTGTCATTACCCATCCGATGACCGGACTGAACTGGAAGCAGGCTGTCAGAATCTCATCTTTCGAGAAGAAGCCTGAGAACGGCGGGATTCCCGCAATGGCCAGACAAGCTATCAGGAAGGTGATGTGTGTGACAGGCATGTATTTGTGCAGTCCTCCCATGGTTTCCATCTCGTTGCTGTGTACAGCGTGGATGATGCATCCGGCTCCCAGAAAAAGCAGGGCTTTGAACATGGCGTGAGTGAACAGGTGGAACATGCCGGCCATGTAACCCAGTCCTCCTTCATGTGGATTCATCGAGGTACATACACCTAAAGCTACCATCATGAAACCTATCTGCGAAATAGTGGAAAAGGCAAGTACACGTTTAATATCACTCTGTGCACAGGCTACAGAAGCTGCATAGAACGCGGTAAATGCGCCGATGTAGGCTACCCAGTGGAGTACACTTGGAGCAAAACCGATAAAAAGCGGGAACATACGGGCTGCCAGATACACACCGGCTACTACCATGGTTGCCGCATGAATCAAGGCAGATACCGGAGTAGGTCCTTCCATGGCGTCCGGTAGCCAGATATGTAGCGGGAACATGGCACTTTTACCGGCACCTCCTACAAACATCAGTCCCAAGGCCCAGGGCAGTACCATTCCGGCCTTCATCAACTGTTCTTCCGAAGGAGTGAAAGTAAAGGTCTGCATGTAGTAGCCGTAAATCAGGATACCGATGAGGAAACCCAAATCGGCGAAACGAGTGACGATGAAGGCTTTCTTTGAAGCCAAAATGGCTTCCGGTTTGGTGTAGTAGAAACCGATAAGCAGGTAGGAAGATACTCCTACCAATTCCCAGAATACATACATCTGGAAAATGTTGGTAGCTACTACCAATCCCAGCATGGAAAAAGTAAAGAGACTCAGAAAGGCGTAATAACGCTGGAATCCCTTTTCACCTTTCATGTATCCGAGGGAATAGATATGTACCATCAGGCTGACGGTAGAAATGACAATCAGCATCATTACCGAAATGGGGTCTAGCATGATTCCCATGTCGATGTGCAGCTGTTGGGTGAACGGCAGCCAGTCGATATTCCACGGAGTAAGAGTCGGGTAGATTCCTTCGGCTGTCCGTCCGGCCGTAAAATAGTTGAAGGCTGTCAGGTAGCTCAGTACGGCTACACTCCCCAATGAAAGGGTACCGATGGCTCCGGCTACACGGTGCGGCATCTTCATGCCTGCCAGCGCCAGAATCAGGAAGCTGAGCAAAGGCAAGGCGAGTATCAGAATTGTATAATCCATAAGCTTGTTGATTAATCGTTAAGCATTATCCTTTCAGGTCCGTAATGTCATCAGTCAGAACATGCTTGATGTTTCGGTACACATTGATGATGATGGCGATGGCCACTGCTGTTTCTGCAGCTGCGATAGCGATACCGAACAGACTGAAGAAGTGTCCCTCCAGTTGTCCCGGAAAAAGATAACGGTTGAATACGGCGAAATTGATGTTCGTGGCATTCAGCATCAGTTCTACAGAGATGAGAAGGGCAAGCAGGTTCTTACGGGTGAAGAATCCATATACACCGCAGAACATCATCACAGTACTGATGACCAGGTAATGTATGACATGTATTTCTATTTCCATTTTATCTCTTTTTTTGTTTCAGACGGAAGAGCGAGTTTTATTTGTTTCTGTGAATCTGTCATCCAGCATCGGTTTTACGGCTGGATGAGCCTTCTTCTGTCTAAAAAGATTGCGTCAATTCTTTTTTTCTTCTTTCCTACCAATCAGTATTGCGCCAATCATACAGGCCAGCAGCAGGAAGCTGACTACCTCGAATGGCAGGACAAACTGATATTTTTCGGTACCTATCAGAGCATGGCCTATTTGTTCCACAGGAAGCTCGTCGCCTTGCGGAATCAGATTCAGTGCGAATCCGTTGGTCATTAGCAGGAAGAGTACCAGTCCGGCACCTATTAGGGTAGTGAGTAGTACACTCACGAGCTTACCGCGACGGATGTGATATTTCATGTCTTTGTCCGACTGTGTAAGCAGGATAGAGAATACGTATAGTACAACGATACCTCCGGCATATACCATCAGCTGTACGGCACTTAGGAATGTATATCCTAAGATGCCATAAATAGCTCCTGTGCCGAAGAGTACAAACAGCAAGTAGGTGGCTGCCCGCAGGATCTTGCCGGTAGTCACTGCCAACACCGAGCAGACCACTATACAGAGGGCTACGGCGTAGAATGCAATTTCTTGAAGTGTAATTTCCATAATCTTCTGTCATTTGGCGAGTGATGACCCTTCGTGATTCAGTGTAAGCAATAACTTTTCTTTCTCGAAAACTGCATTCTCGAACTCGTTACTGAATTGGATGGCATGTTGCGGACAGACGTTTACACAAACTTCGCAGAACATGCACGACCCCAGGTTATACTCATATTTCACTAATACTTTCTTCTTTTTTCCTTCTTCGTCTTCACGCATTTCAGTAGTCAGACGGATAGTCCCGTTCGGGCAGTTCATCTGACATAGGCCGCAGGCAATACAGTGGTGATGGTTTTCTTCATCATGTGGCATAACAAGCATGGCACGATGGCGTTCGGCGATGTGGAGGGTTGTGTGACGGTTTTCGGGGTATTGTTCCGTCACTTTTTTCTGGCAGAACACCTTCATTGAGGTGCGCATGCCTACCAGCAGACTTTTGATTCCGCTGGCATATCCTTCCAGATATTCTTTCAGTGTACTCATGATCATTCAATTGACGTTAAAACACCAGCCCAAAAACCTTACAGACGGTCATGAGCAGTAATACTACCAGAGATACCGGCATCAGGTATTTCCACTCCAGTGTCAATACCTGGTCGATACGCAGTCGGGGGAAAGTCCAGCGTATCCACATCAGCAGGAATACTACCGCGAAAGTCTTGCCTACGAACCAGACTACACCAGGAATGAAATCCATCACTTGGTTGAATCCGTCCAGTCCGCTGATGTGCAGCGGCATCCAGCCTCCCAGAAAAAGGGTAGTGGCGATACCTGCCGTGATGAACAGGTTCAGGTATTCGGCCAGGTAAAAGAAACCGAAATGCATACCTGAATATTCAGTGTGATAGCCTGCCGTTAGTTCCTGTTCAGCTTCAGCCAGGTCGAACGGACCACGATTGGCTTCGGCGTTTCCGGCTATCAGATAGATGACGAAGGCGGCTACAGCGACGATGTGTCCTTTGAAAAGGTTCCACCCGTTGTCTTGGCTGGCTACAATAGCCTGTATATCCATTGTACCACTCAGTACTACCATTGTGAGTACACAAATACCGATGGAAAGCTCGTAACTGATAATCATGGCTCCACTTCTCACCGCACCGATGAGGGTGTATTTGCTGTTACTACTCCATCCGGCCAACAGGATACCAAGAACACCGATGGATGAGGCTGCCAGCACGAAGAAGATTCCAATGTTCATATGTAGGATTTCTCCTCCTTTGTTCCAAGGTAGACATGAGAAGGTAAGAATGGAGGCCAGGATGACCAGAAAAGGGGCCAGATTATATAAGAAACGGTCGGCGTTCTTCAAAGCGATGATTTCTTTGGTCAGTATCTTGATAACGTCGGCAGGTACCTGTAGCAGACCGCCTTTTCCACCTACACGGTTCGGACCGATACGGCATTGGAAAGCCGCACAGACCTTGCGCTCCATATAGATAAGGATTATTGCCAGTACGGCATACATGATAAGGATGAATACCCCTACCACAATACCTTCCAGTGTCAGGGCCAGCCACTCCGGCATCCATCCGCATAACCATGTATGGATGAGGTTTAGTAGTGGGGTAAGGTCGTAATATTGTTCCATATGCTTTTTTGTTTTTAATGCGAATCAGCAGTTGAAAACATCTTCTGATTCTTGATT
>UMHI01037852.1_pt1 | contig 27092 bp, 32 predicted proteins | sample 1965481 | NCBI WGS metagenome assembly UMHI01 (sample SAMEA4836093, study PRJEB28245) | human gut metagenome | biome: gut microbiome; material: fecal sample | place: Denmark | collected 2008 | reverse complement strand
TACTAAATAATTTGTGTCAACTTATTTAGTACACTACAGTTTTTCCGAGATTTCCGATGATTTTTCTGATTTCAAACAGAAGAACATGGGGGGAGTTAATAGTCAATAGTTAAAAATCTGTCATCTAACCGTCTAATATTCAAACAAAAAGTTAATTTTTAATGATCGGCTGATAATGTCTTTATATTCAAGTCTCACTATTAACACCGATGGAATTTCTTTCCACATTTTCCGCAGACATAGTTCACCAAGAAACGCTTAAGAGTGAACATCAGGGCAAAGCCTACTACAACCATCGCCAAGGCAATGCAATTGGCAACGAGAGACCGGAATCCGAACTCGACCGGAAGAGCCAGATACAATCCCGGGATAAGGATGAGGAAAAGGCAGAGCATGGACATCATCGTACCGTAGGAATGACGGTGTACAATAGGCCTTACCTCCTCGCTGCCGCATCGGGGACAAAAAGGTCTCACCTCTGCCCTTTCCTCCAGCACGGGGCAAATAAGCGACCGAGCCTTGTCGTAGTCTTTCTCGAATACATAGATGGCTATCCCTGTCAAAGGGCCGTACGCTCCAGTTCGGGTGTCTTGGCTTTCATCATGACGGTGCGAAGCAATACTGTTCGTCCGAAGCAGATTCTCCACCTCGTCCGCATAAATGCTGTTCTCACATTTCAATAACAATTTCTCCCGCATATCTTTAAGTGTTTATCGATTCTCGGTATATCTGTAAAAATAAGAAAAAAAGACGGAACAGAGAAATGGCGGTGAGAAAACTGATATAGAGAATAATGATTTCCAGACAGATTAACATAAGAAATCTTTCTGCCAACCAGATCTGCCATACTTTTCACCTTGAATTTTGAAGGATTTACTTTTCACTGATTGGCTCTCCTGTCTAAAAATTCCCTACCTTTGCGCCAAGAAAAAACGATAACGAATATGAAACAATACCTAGACCTGTTGCAACGCATCCGCACCGAAGGCGTGAAGAAAGAAGACCGTACGGGAACGGGCACCATCAGTGTGTTCGGTCATCAGATGCGTTTTAATCTGGAGGACGGATTTCCACTGGTCACAACCAAGAAACTGCACCTGAAGTCCATCATCCACGAATTACTCTGGTTCCTCCAGGGAGATACCAACGTAAAGTACCTGCAAGAAAACGGAGTACGTATCTGGAACGAATGGGCAGACGAGAACGGCGACCTGGGACATATTTACGGATATCAATGGCGCTCTTGGCCCGACTATGAAGGGGGATTCATCGACCAGATTTCGGAGGCCGTGGAAACCATCCGCAAGAATCCGGATTCACGCCGCATCATCGTCAACGCTTGGAACGTAGCCGACCTGAAGAACATGAACCTGCCACCTTGCCACATGTTTTTCCAATTCTACGTAGCCAACGGAAGACTGAGCCTGCAAATGTATCAACGTAGTGCGGATACTTTCCTAGGAGTACCATTCAACATCGCCTCGTATGCCCTGCTACTACAGATGATGGCCCAAGTGACAGGACTGAAAACAGGCGACTTCATCCATACACTGGGTGACGCCCACATCTACCTGAACCATCTGGAGCAGGTAGACCTGCAACTGACACGCACACCGCGTCCGCTTCCGGTAATGAAACTCAATCCGGACGTAAAGGATATCTTCGGATTCCGCTACGAGGACTTCCAATTAGAAGGCTATGACCCATGGCCACATATTGCCGGAAAAGTGTCTGTATAAATGAAAATGAACAATTAATAATTAAAAACGATATACTAGAAGACTTGAGACCTACATCAATTGGTTCCTAATCAACTAGTGCCTAGTCAACTAATCAATTTAAAACAACTAAGCCATATGATTCTATCCATCATCGTGGCCGTTAATCGGAAACTGGCCATCGGATTCGAGAACCGGCTGATTTATCGGGTACCGAACGACCTGAAACGCTTCAAGGCCTTGACTACCGGACATACCATCATCATGGGCCGAAAGACTTTCGACTCGCTTCCGAAAGGTGCGCTACCCAATCGTCGGAACATCGTACTGAGCCGGCAGGAACTGAACTTGCCAGGAGCTGAATGCTTCCACTCACTGAAAGAAGCTTTAGAAACCTGCCGGACAGAAGAAGAAGTGTTCATCATTGGCGGAGCTAGCCTTTACCGCGAAACACTTCCGCTGGCTGACCGCCTCTATCTGACCGAAATTGAAGATGCCGACCAACCGACTGATACTTTCTTTCCAACCATCGACCTCAACGTATGGAACGAAAAAAGCAGAGAATGCCACCCGACAGACGAAAAGCATCTCTACCCTTACTGCTTCATTGATTATGAACGGAAAAAGGGATATGTTCCGGCTTCAGAAAACAAATAATATTCGGACCCCTTTCCAGCAAAAGTGCCCTATCATCCCCCGAAACGGAACATGATAGGGCACTTTTACTTTCCGGCATCAACCTAATACCCATACACAAGATCAATCTTCCTCATCCGCCAAATCCAGAATCGGCATCTGACGCTTAATGGCTTCACGGAAAGAAATGATGGTTTCCGAACGGGAAAGTCCCAACGGCTGAAGCTTGTCGTGGATAATGTCCAGCAAATGATGGTTGTTCTTAGCGTAAATCTTGATAAACATATCGTACTGTCCTGTCGTAAAGTGACATTCCACCACTTCCGGAATCTGTCTCAATCCTTCGGTCACCGAATCAAACTGTTCAGGGTCTTTCAGGTAAAGTCCGATATAGGCACACGTTTCATACCCTATCTTTTCCGGGTCAATAACAAATTCCGACCCCTTCAGAATACCGAGGTTCGTCAGTTTCTGAATCCGCTGGTGGATAGCGGCACCGGACACATTGCAGGCACGGGCAACTTCCAGAAACGGAATACGTGCATTGTCGGCTATCAATCGTAAAATTTGTTCGTCTAAGCTATCTAACTGATGATGTCCCATTTTTTATACAATTAAAACACGACAAATATACATCTTTTTTCCACATAAAACCCGCTATCTATAACTTTTATGCAGGCTATAAGTGTGAAATTAATAGTAAATCGTATCTTTGTCGGATATTACCCGATTCATTAACATTTATAACTATGAAAAAATTCTTGCTTTGCTGGGCTTTGGGTGGATGTATCGCTCTCCCGATAAATGCCCAGAATTTTGACGACTACTTTACCGACAAGACCTTACGGCTCGACTACATCTTTACCGGCGATGCCAACCACCAGGATATCTGCCTGGACGAAATCTGTTCACTTCCACAATGGGCCGGACGCCGCCATCACCTGAGCGAACTTCCACTAGAAGGAAACGGAAACGTTACCGTAACAGATAAAGCCAGCGGAAAGGTTATTTACCGGACTTCGTTCTCCAGCCTCTTCCAGGAATGGATTAGCGAATCAGAGGCTTTCCATACCCGTCGCGGATTCGAAAACTCATTTCTGATTCCATATCCCAAACAACCGGTCACCGTTACAGTAGAGTTGCAGGACAAATTCCGCAAGACTTCTGCCAGCATGAGCCACGAAGTACGTCCGGACGATATCCTGATACACCAGAAAGGAACCAGCCGCATCACCCCACACCGCTATCTGCTACAGAGCGGAACGGTAGAAAACTGTATCGACGTAGCTATCATGGCCGAAGGATATACTGCCCAGGAAATGGACCTCTTCTATCAGGATGCGGAAAAAGCCTGCCAGGCCATTTTTAGCCATGAACCTTTCAAACATCTGAAAGACCGGTTCAACATTTTAGCCGTAGCGAGCGAATCACTGGATAGCGGTGTCAGCATCCCTCGCCAGCAAGAATGGAAATCGACGGCAGTCAGTTCACACTTCGACACCTTCTATTCCGACCGCTACCTCACTACCCGAAGTGTGAAGGCTATCCACAACTGGCTGGCCGGCATTCCATACGAACATATCATTATCCTGGCCAATACCGATACTTACGGCGGAGGAGGTATCTACAATTCGTACACTCTGACTACCGCCCATCACCCGATGTTCGAACCGGTAGTAGTTCATGAGTTCGGACACAGCTTCGGAGGATTAGCCGACGAATATGCTTACGGCGATCCGGAAAGTCCCTTCTACCCGAAGACCGTCGAACCATGGGAACAAAACATTACAACACTGGTTCACTTTGAAGATAAATGGAAAGACCTGGTTCCCGAAGGGACACCGATACCTACTCCGGCAGAAACCAACCCACAAACTCTTTATACGAAGGTAGGGGTATACGAAGGAGCAGGCTACACTACCAAAGGAGTATACCGTCCTACAACCGAATGCCGGATGAAAATTAACGAGGCACCTCAATTCTGTCCGGTCTGCCAGCGTGCTTTGGAAGAACTCATCCGTTTCTACACCGATAAATAACCGACAATTATGATACAGTTTATCCCCATCCGAACAAACCACACAAGTTATCCTTTCGTAGAACAGCTCATGCTGGATTCGTTCCCCCTTACCGAACGGAGAACCGAAAAAGACCAACGTGAAGTCACCGATAACGAACCGCGTTTCAAATGCATGCTGATTACAGACGGAACTCTGGAGATAGGCCTTATCACACTCTGGCAATTCCCGGATTTCACGTACATAGAACACTTGGCCACCTCTCCCTCGGTTAGAAATCAAGGTTACGGCAAACAAATCATGCACAAACTGAGAGAAACCGTGCCTGGTCTGCTTTTACTGGAAGTAGAACTCCCTGAAGAAGAGCTGAGTCGCCGGCGCATCGGATTTTACGAACGGTGCGGATTCACCTTACATCCGTATGAATATCTCCAGCCTCCCTATCACGCCGAAGGAGAACCTTTTCCGCTCCGTATCATGACAAGCGGAACAAATTCTTTCACACAAGAAGATTTCCAGAAATGCCGGGAACTTATCTACAGGCATGTGTATAAATACATTCCATAAATATACATAAGCCACAAGAGGTTGAATTCAAAATAAAAATGAAGTACGCCACAAAGTCTTTTATCCAAACTTTGGGACGCACTTCATTTTCTATATAAAACAGTTGATGCTATAAAAAAGCCACCTCCGTATCACACGGACATGGCCCCAGAGAAAGAGAGTTCTCAATGCTAGATATATACAACACGTCTAAAGTCAAGCAATATCTTCCAAGTAATATACGGAACTAACCTCACCGAAAAAATCCTCTGCTACATCTGCCAGATTATCGAGTGCTTCCTCCTCGGTTTCTCCATACGCACAACACTGATGATAATCCAACAGATAAGCATAATAAGTTCCATCCGGTGTACATTCCACTACATAGTTACAGTTATCAAACGGTTCCATAATGTGTTCCTCCTTGTTTTTTAAGACACCACAAAGTTCAACATCACAGATTACAAAACGGAGTACTACACATTACGATTCGATGACTTTATTCCGGGTTCTTCTTACTGATTTTCCATTCAATCAAGAAGGATACCAGCAATCCCACTCCTCCTCCAAGCAATACACAAGCTCCATAAATCAAGGAAGCAATCCGATAAGCATCCATATAATCAGGGTATGCATTAGAGGTTCCCAAACTAATAAAGAACCCACCTAAAAGCCCTACCCCCAATCCAAGCATCAGACATCCAAAACGCAAGGATGAAAAAGTAAAGGTAGAAAGAGGGAGAGCAGGACGCTTAGTTCCTCCTTTCATCAACTCTTCACTGGAAAGTTTTTCTATCAGCATCATTCGTTCTTTCTTGCCGACAAACAACTCAAACAACTTATAAACTACTCCAAATATAATTGCCACATTGGCAACAATCATCAATTCTTCCATATTTTTACTGTTTTAAATTTAAAAAATTAGTTTCTTTGTCCTTTAGATGCAAGGTTACTTAAAAGGTTACAGCCAAATAAGCAAAAAATTTTTTCTGATACTAATGTAACCTTTCGGACAATTGCTCGTCTAAAGAGCAAATGAGGACAGAAGAACAACATAAAATAGAACACATACTGGCCGGAAAGACGGAAGAATTCGCCTACTTTCTGGACACATACGGGCAACAGGTATTCACCCTGATTGTCCGTATGGTAGATTCGGAAAGTGACGCCGAAGAGCTGACTCAAGACACTTTTCTGAAAGCCTTCCAACATCTGTCTTCGTTCAACGGAAAAAGCCAGTTCTCTACGTGGATATACCGTATAGCTTACAACACGGCTCTGACAGCTCTCCGGAAAAAAAACATCGAACTGACTGCCGACGAGAAACTGTGGAATACAATTTCGGACACAGAGACCGACGATTTACTGGATGACACTTCTGAGAATCAGATTGAAAAGCTCAGAGAGGCACTGGACCGACTCCCGGCCGATGAAAGAGCTTTGATTACATTCTTCTACGAAGAAGAGAAAAATATCAGTGAAATAGCCGTCATCACCGGACAGACGGAAGGAAATGTAAAAGTTAAACTATACAGACTGCGCAAGAAACTGGCAGCCTGGATGCAAGAGGAGGATTAAAGTTATGACAGAAAAAGATAAAGGACTGAAAGAAGCCATCCGGAAACAGCCTACTTACCGGATTCCGACAAACTTTACCTACCGGATGATGCAGCAAATCAATGAAGAAATCTACCGGAAGGAAAAACAACAGGAAAAACGGTTGTTCATCCTGATGGTTATTCTGTGTGTGCTGATGATAGGTGGCTTGTGTGTCTGGCTCATCTGGCTGTTCAAACCGGACTTCCAGCATATCCGTGAGAACCTGTCGTTGCAGTTTTCTGAACTCCGGAACCTGACTTTCTACCTGCCCATGATAATGGCTCTTCCTTTATTGGCCTGGTTCAATCATTGGCTTAGAAAAAAATTCCGGTTCTTGGATAATTCATCATCCAACCTATAAAATTCAAGAAAGGCCATATCCAGCTTTATACCGGATACGGCCTTTTTCTATTCATTATTCTAACAGACAGAATCAATTACGATAGCTGGCCAATTCATCAGCCTGAAACTTGCGGATGAAATTGAAATGCTTTTCTACTTCAGATTCTGCATAATTCACATACACATTCAATGACTTACCAAACATTTCAGGAGCCTTTGTAGCATCCTGCAAAAGCAGGTGACTCATGACACAAACAGCAGCCATCTCGTACAAACGGCGAGATACCAAATCCAGCAATTCCTGATTCTGAGCATCCTTCACCGCATTGGTACATGCCTCCAGCTTACGAGTCATGTCCTTGATACGACTCATATAGCCTTCATATTCAGGAGCACAAGGAACCAGTTCGAATTCATGCAGCGTAGCCGCATACGAACCGTTGGTTACATAGCGGATAGCAGCCACAGTCTGTAACTGAGTGGTACCTTCATAAATACTGGTAATACGAGCATCACGGTAAATACGCTGGCAGGCATATTCCATCATAAAACCGGAACCGCCGTGAATCTGAATACAGTCGTAAGCATTTTGGTTGGCATATTCCGAATTCATGCCTTTAGCCAGCGGAGTGAAGCTGTCGGCCAGTTTCGCATAGCGTTTCTGTTCCTGACGTTCTTCCGGAGTCAGCTTACGTTCACGGGCAATATCATCCAAAGCCTTGTAAATATCTACATAACGGGAAGTCTGATAAAGCAAAGCACGGCCGGCATCCAATTTTGCCTTAATGGTAGCCAACATATCGTATACGGCCGGGAATTCGATAATAGCCTTACCGAACTGTTTACGTTCCTTGGCATATGCCAAAGCTTCATTGTAGGCAGCCTGACTCAAACCGACTGACTGTGCAGCGATACCCAGACGGGCACCGTTCATCAATGCCATAACATATTTAATCAGACCCAGCTTGCGTTCACCACAAAGTTCAGCCTTGGCATTCTTGTAAACCAATTCACAGGTAGGAGAACCGTGAATACCCAGTTTATTTTCGATACGACGTACATCTACACCACCATCGTTCTTATCGTAAATAAACATAGACAAGCCACGGCCATCGTGTGTACCTTCTTCCGAACGGGCCAATACGAGGTGAAGATTAGCATCACCGTTAGTTATGAAACGTTTCACACCGTTCAGACGCCAACAGTTATTGGCCTCATCGTAAGTAGCCTTCAGCATTACGCTCTGAAGGTCAGAACCGGCATCCGGCTCAGTCAAGTCCATTGACATAGTCTCTCCGGCACAGATACGCGGAATGAAGCGACTGTGCTGATCCTCATTACCGAACTCATACAAAGTTTCGATACAATCCTGCAATGACCAGATATTTCCGAAACCAGCATCTGCCTGAGCCACGATTTCAGCACACATGGTGTACGGTGTAATCGGAAAGTTCAAACCACCGAAACGACGCGGCATGGTCATACCGTTCAAACCGGCCTTTACCATGGCATCCAGATTAGCCTTTGTTCCCGAAGCATATTCTACACGGCCGTTGGCACAGTGAGGACCTTCTTCGTCAACACCTTCTGCATTGGCAGCAATAATCTCACCAGTAATCTCACCGGTAATTTCCAATACTTTATCGTAAGAGTCGATAGCATCGGTATAATCCTGCGGCGCATAATCGTACTCGTCTTTATCTCTGTAATCGCGTTCTTTCAATTGACAGATACGCTCCATCATCGGATTGTTCAAGTGAAACTTGAGCTCCGGATGTTCTGTATAAAAGTTTGCCATAATCTTTACTTGCTGTTCTTTTTGTAGTACTTAATCATTTTCGGAATGACCTCTTCCACGGTGCCGTTGATAACGTAATCGGCAATAGTATTAATAGGTGCGTTCGGGTCATTGTTGACAGAAATAATGATTCCTGCATCCTGCATACCGGCAATGTGCTGAATCTGCCCGGAGATACCGCAAGCGATATACAGTTTCGGATGAACAGTCACACCGGTCTGACCAATCTGACGGTCATGATCGCAATAACCGGCATCAACAGCAGCACGACTGGCACCCACTTCAGCATGAAGTTCCTTAGCCAGTTCGAACAACATATCGAAACCTTCCTTGCTACCCATACCGTAACCCCCGGCTACTACGATAGGAGCACCCTTCAGATTATGTTTAGCCTTTTCTACATGACGGTCAATCACTTTCACTACATAATCCGTTTCCGGAACATACTTCGCTACATCGTATGAAATAACCTCACCCTGATAATCTTCTGCCACGATTTCTTTCTTCATCACACCCTCACGGACAGTCGCCATCTGTGGACGATGTTCCGGATTCACAATGGTAGCCACGATGTTACCGCCAAAAGCCGGACGAATCTGATACAACAGGTTTTCGTAAGTGATACCGTTTTTCTTGTCTTCATGATTGCCGATTTCCAACTGTGTACAGTCGGCAGTGAGCCCACTTGTCAAAGCAGAAGACACACGCGGCCCCAGGTCACGACCGATAACGGTAGCACCCATCAAACAAATCTGCGGTTTTTCTTCCTTGAACAGATTTACAAGAATAGAGGTATGCGGAAGAGAAGTATAAGGAAACAGCCCCGGAGCATCAAATACATGTACTCTGTCTACTCCATATGGCAACACTTGTTTTTCTACACCGGTCAGGTCGCTACCTGCACAAATGGCTTCCAACTGGCATCCCAGTTCATTGGCTAACTTACGACCTTTGGTTAAAAGTTCGAGACTGACATCGGCAACGTGCTTGCCTTCCATCTCACAATATACAAATACGTTATTCATAGTCTTTATCCGATAGTATGGTTAGCCAACAGTTCAACAATTAAGTTCTCTACATCTGCATCACTTCCTGAAATGGTCTTACTTTCCTTTGCCTGGAAAATGATGTTCTCAATCTTCTTTACTTTGGTAGGTGAACCAGACAGACCGCACTGTTTGGTATCGCCGTTCACATCGGCCACACTCCATTCTACAATATTCAGATACGGACGTTTTTCGTACAATTCAGCATAAGCCAGTTCAGCACCTTCTTTAGTCAAGGCCGCCTTTTCCTGTGCTCCCAATGCACGTTTGTATTTCTGTACCAGTTTTGCGTTACGGGGACGGCAGGGAGCAGCACTTCCATTGACAGTAAGTACCATCGGCAACGGCCCTTCTACAGTTTCCACACCACCATCAATATGACGTTTCACACGGATACGTCCATCCTTCACTTCTTCTATTTCTTCTACGTAAGTAATCTGGGGCAATCCAAGCTTTTCGGCCACCTGCGGTCCTACTTGAGCAGTATCACCATCGATAGCCTGACGACCACCAACAATCAGATCGTATTCGCCTATCTTACGGATAGCCGTAGCCAACGCATACGATGTAGCCAAAGTATCAGCACCGGCAAAAGCACGGTCAGTCAACAGATAACCGTTATCTGCACCTCTGTAAAGTCCTTCACGAATAATTTCAGCTGCACGACCTGGTCCCATTGTCAGAATGGTGACAGTAGAGCCTGGATGTGTGTCTTTCAGTCTGAGTGCCTGTTCTAAGGCGTTCAAGTCTTCCGGATTAAAAATAGCCGGAAGCGCTGCACGGTTAATGGTACCGTCAGCATTCATGGCATCCTTCCCTACATTACGCGTATCGGGAACTTGTTTTGCCAAAACTACGATTTTCAAACTCATTAGATTATTTTTTTGGTATTAGTAATTTATTGTTGGCAAATTTAATGAAACCATTTGTTATGCAAAACGATAAAACAAAAAAGTTTCAAAACGGAAAAAGCTAATTCTATTCAACCAACGCAGAAACAGCCTCGTACAAATCGATATAAGAAGCTATCGGACTGTCTGTAAAAAGATAACGAACAAAGCATTCTGCATCAGAGATATAAACCAACGGAATTCCTTCTTCTGAAAACAAGCCATATACCTTTCTATCCGACTGAGCCGAATAAGGAAGTGTCAATCCATGCTGTTGCCAGTATACAGCGACATCATCTGCCGATTCCTCGCGACTGATACAAGCTATCTTCACACGATTATCCCCCTGAAAATGTTCATATAAATCCTGAATTACAGGTAACTCTTGTTGACAGTCCGGACATTCCGTGTGGAAAAATACAAGTACGGAAACTCTACCCGCCAACGAATGACGGCTGAGTATCGTACCGTCACTCAATTCGACGGTAAAATCCGGTAACCTATCTCCCGGCTGTACATACCGAATGCTCTCCCCTACATTCTCACGGATACAAGAGATACATCCCAACCACATCAGCAGAACAAATCCCAGTCGACTCATTATATCTGTTCCTTAAGCATCCTCAAATAAACATATTGTACACCCGGCTTGATTGAACCTTCTTCGAAAAACTGTTGCTTCACCCGATAACTTTTCAATGTTTTCCGGATATACGATTCTACTATTACCGAAGGAGCTTTCATATACTCCAATACCTTAACAGTTCCATCTGGAAGAATATTTACCTTGGCTTTTACATTCTGAACAATTTTCCCTTGAGCTGAATTTCCGCGCAAATCAAAATCAATCCATAAAATTACTGTAGCCTGAGGAACAGTATCCGGTTTCACTTCGGTTATCTGTTCTTCATTGATTGCTTCATCTTTCTTTGTAGACTCTGAAATACAAGCCTCAAACATAAACAGAACACTTATCAATAGAAAAAAATATTTTTTCATCATTGGCCAACAATTTATATCGAATAGTCAAAGATAGCAAATTTTCGTATCTTTGCCCAGACAAGTAAATAGAATATGGAACAAATCAATCAAAGTATTACCCATTTGTTATTGAATATGGGCATCGACAAAGAAAACATCGACTGGAGTTCACAGATTCTTCTAGTACTCGGTATTCTCTTGATTTCGTATATCATAACAAAATTATTCAAACATCTGATAATCCCAGTTGTACAAAGGATCACAGCAAAGACCAGGGCTACGTGGGACGATTATATCTTCAATGAAAAGATGATGAACAGTTTCTGTCGACTGATTCCCCCTCTGGTATATTACATTCTGCTCCCTTTCGTATTCAAAAATGTTCCTTTGCTGCTGGATATGCTGCTGAAAGCCTGTTTAATTTATCTGGTAATATCTACCGTACGACTTGTAGGAGCCTTTCTGAATTCACTCTATGAAATCTCTAACGAACACGAAGCATTGAAGAATCGTCCCCTGAAAGGTATCTATCAGATGATAAACCTGATTTCCATAGGAGTGGGAATCATTCTCATCATCAGCATCTTGATAGATAAGGACGCTACTACAATACTAGCTGGTCTGGGAGCTTCTGCTGCAGTATTGATGTTAATATTCAAAGACAGTATTCTGGGGCTGGTAGCCGGTGTACAACTTTCAGCCAATGACATGCTACGACCAGGTGACTGGATAACTATGACCAAATATGGAGCCGACGGTTACGTCATCGAGGTTTCACTGACCATTGTTAAAGTACAAAACTTCGACAAGACCATCACAACCATTCCTCCATATATCTTGGTTAGTGATTCTTTCCAAAACTGGCGGGGCATGCGCGAAAGCGGAGGAAGACGTATCAAACGTTCACTTTACATCGACATGACAACCATACGTTTCTGTACAGAAGAAGAAAAACAAACATACATCCAAAAAGGATGGATAACAGAAGAAGAAGTAAATAAAAAAGAAAAGCCGGTCAATCTGTACATCTTTCGTCGATATGCCCAAAAATATATCGAACAACATCCTGATATCAACCATAACATGACTCAAATGATACGGCAAATGGCACCAACCACCGAAGGGCTTCCACTGGAAATTTATTGTTTTACCAATACCCCCGACTGGATACCTTACGAAAACATCCAAGGTGCAGTATTTGACCACCTGATAGCAGTCATGCCAGCATTCGGTTTACGTATCTTCCAACGTCCTGCCGGTACCGACATTCATTCCAAACAACTTATCAACTGACTATAAACGATATTATCATGGAAAAAGGACTTAATTACACCAGTAAAACCATCGTGAACAAAAACAATACAGCTATCGCCATGGGTTCGGGCGACCTGGAAGTATTCGCCACTCCCGCTTTGGTTGCATTGATGGAAAATGCTGCTAAACAAGCTGTAGAATCCTTGCTACCAAACGGTTCCACAACTGTAGGAGCATTTATTCAGACCTCTCATCTTAAACCTTCAGCATTAGGAGAAGAAATAACAGCTACTGCCGTATTGGAAAAAGTGGAAGACAGAAAACTGACATTCAACCTGAAAGCAACCGATAGTCAAGGCATTGTAGGTGAAGGAATACACATCCGATATATCGTGGATATTTGTCGCTTTATGAGCAAACTGAAATGAGAAAGAAAAAATATAAAATTATATAACAAGAATGGAGTATCGACTTGATACTCCATTCTTGTTATTAATCAGACTTCTATATAACAGTCAAAGCTATTATCTGAATGAATAGAATCAGGAAAACCATAGCTATCGGGTATACAGTAGCATAAGCCACACCTGGAATATTACTATCTGTCATCGAATCGGCAGCAGCCAATCCCGGGGTACTAGTCATGCCTCCAGTAATTGTACCCAACATATCCAATGTGCTAATCTTAAAAACAAACTTTCCGACTATTGCTGCAAGTAACATAGGAACCAATGTAATCAATGCTCCTACACCAAACAACAGGAAACCACTCTCCTGAAAAGTTGACACCAAGGTTTTTCCCGCAGAAGTTCCGACTTCAGCCAAAAACAGCAATAATCCTAACTGACGGAGCAATTGATTAGCAGGTCCTGACATTGACCACAAAATAGGACCTGTCTTACCAACAGCACTCAATATCAATGCCATCATCAATACACCACCGGTCAATCCCGGAGAAAAAGACATACCACTTCCAAAAGAGATATTCAGCTTTCCAAACAATACTCCCAGCACAATACCCATAGCAATAGGGAAGAAATCGGTATCTGATAAGCGTTTGGCATCATTCCCTAACAAACGGGCAACAGCCTTTATACCCTCTTTTTCACCTACTACCATCAATTTATCACCGAATTTCAATGCCAAATCAGGTGATGGAGCAATATCGATACCACTTCGACGGACACGCGTTACCGTACATCCGAAGTTTTTCTGAAGGTTCAATTCTCCCAACTGCTTATTTATCATCTCTTTTTTAGTCAGCAATAAAGATTCTATACCTTGTGATAAATCAAAAGGAAGTTCTCCTTCTACCCGATCGCCTATTAGCGAACCGAATTTTTTCAGCGAATCTTCACTACCTACTACCTGCACAAAATCACCTTCTGATAACATTGTATGTGCTTTTGGTATGATAATTTCTCCTTCATGTTTCAAACGAGAAATAACAGCACCTGTCATTCCACGTAGATTTAATTGCTGCAATGTCCGATGGCACATTGAAACATTTGTTACCTTAAACATGGCACTTGCCAATTCTGGGAATTGACTTCTACGCTCTTTTTCCAACCGACGTGCTTCTTCATTCAAATCTACACGCAACAGTTTTGGCAATAATTTGACAAATAAAATAACTCCAATAACTCCAAAAGGATAAGCAATACCGTAGGCAATAGATGCCAATGGAGAGTTAGTACTATCAATAGCAACAGCCAATCCTGGTGTACTAGTCAATGCACCTGCAATCAGTCCAACCAGACTAGGCGTATCAATTCCAAACATGTATTTCATACCGACTCCTGTCAGACAAGCAGAAGCTACTATCAGCAAAGTAATCAGAATCAATGTTTTACCTTTACTACGAAAAGAATGGAAAAAACCCGGACCCGCTTGAATACCAATAGTAAAAATAAACAAAACCAACCCAAAATTACCCAATTCTTTCGGGATAGTTACCCCCCAATGCCCAAAAGCTAAAGCAATAAAAATAACGGCCGATACATCAAGAGACAATCCCATCACCTTGATACGCCCTAACATGAATCCTAGAGCCACAATCAAGAAAACAGAAAAATAAGACGATTGTAATAAGTCGAATAACATAAAATGTAATGAATGATAAAGATTATAGGAAAAAGGTTATAGAACTCGGAGTCAAAGATAAGAAAAACCCTCGAATTCTACAACCTTATCTATCAGATTACATGTAACATATTACTGATTTTCGTAAACACCTCTAGAAATATGTTTAATGCAGTTCTTCGATGTAACGATATAGTTCTGCATAAAAGGCATGACGGGTTAAGGTAGAAACATCCCCCAAAATAATGAGCTTCATGCGAGCACGAGTAATAGCCACATTCATTCGCCTTAAATCATTCAGAAAACCAATTTGTCCCTCTTCATTAGCTCTCACCAAACTAATCAGAATCACATCCCGTTCCTGACCCTGAAAGCCATCTACAGTATTAATCGTAATAGCAGAACGGTAAGGTTTAAAGAAATTATCTTTCCGTATCAGTTGGCGCAAGTACTGCACTTGTGCCTTGTAAGGTGAAATCAATCCCACATCGATTTTTTCTTCCAGGAAACGCTCTTTTCCAATCTTCAAAATATAGCTTTTTAACTGGGCTATTGACAACTCTGCTTCCGGTTTGTTGATACGACCATAATTCTCGCCCACAAACTCTTCATTGCAATCCATACCTTCAGTATTTATCCATTCTATCGGAGTATCAAAATCCAGAATACTCCGATACTTAACTTCAGGAGCCGACTCCAGCATACCTCCATAAAACCAATCGGAAGAGAAACGCATAATTTCATCGTTCATCCGATACTGTACCTTCAACAACGAAACAGTTTCCGGACGGTTCTTTACAATAGCCTGCATCAATGTATATCCTAATCCGGCACGTAAGGCTTGCGGATCTTTCACCGTAGGAGGTAACTGGCAATGGTCTCCTGCCAGAATCACCCTATCAGCTTTCCGGATAGCTATCCAACAAGCAGCCTCCAATGCTTGGGCGGCCTCATCGATAAATACAGTTCCGAATTTCTGTCCGGTCAAAATACGGTTAGCACTTCCAACCAGTGTACAAGCTATTACCCGAGCCTCACTGAACAAAGCTTCATTGATTCGGATTTCCAATTCGGTAGCCCGATCCTTTAACGAATTGATTTTAGTTCGAACCTGTTCACGGTCTGAGCTTTTCCGAATACGACCGTAAAGTTCACGGATAGCTTTACGGATACTCCACAACTGCGTATAATCCGGATGCGATTCAAAACGGCGTTCATAAGTAAAAGATAACATCTTATCATTTACTCGACTCGGATTACCGATACGCAAGACACTGACACCACGGTCTACCAGTTTTTCACTAATCCAATCGACCGCCATGTTGCTCTGGGCACAAACCAAAACCTGATTCTCCCGATGCAAGGTTTCATAAATAGCTTCCACCAATGTAGTTGTCTTACCTGTTCCGGGAGGACCATGTACGATAGCCACATCCTTAGCATGAAGCACTTTATTGACGGCTTCCTCTTGTGTCCTGTTCAACCATGGGAAACGGACTGGCAGAAAAGAGAAGGTAGAAGCCAGTTGCGTACCATGAAAAATATCCCGTAATTCTGCCAACCGGTTATTCTTTGCTGTCATAACCTGTTTCAAGGCTTCGAACATCAATCGGTAGCTGGTCTCATCAAAATAAAGTTGCACCCCCAATAACTCACTACGTTGCAACATCAGCAACGCATCTACATTAGGTAGAATCACCACCATCCGATCCTCATCTACATAATTTACCGTAGCCACAAAATTCAGGTAATTCAATTTACCGGAAAACTCCTGCGTAAAGAAACATACCGGACGGCCGTATTCAAACAAGTGTTCAATCTCTTTGTCTTCCTGACGTTCCACTTCTACGACCAATTGATTCAAGGCATTGTAATAACTTCGTCCTAAATTGACAGGATACCAGCACATTCCACGTTTGACTTTCCGGCCAATACCCATCAGTTCCGTCTGTTGCCGGAATTGTTCTTTTTCATAGGCATACTCCATCTGCAGCAATTCATACTGATGCTGCAACCATAATATTGGTGACTTGATACCTTGCAGATTATTTTCTTTCATCTTTTATTCCTTTATCAGAGGATATCTCTAATTGGTTCCGTTCGGCCAGTACCTGAGCTCGGGACTTGCTTTGTGTCACCACATAGACACCGATAAAAATCATTATGGCTGCAAGCGCCTTTACCCTACCAAAAGTAGCCAACCCCATAAAGACAGCCACACTGGAACCTACTACAGGTTGTACATAATTATACATACTGACAACTGTAGGGCGTAGTGTCTTCTGCCCGACAATCATCATCAAATAGGCTACAAACGTACCGAAGAAAACTACAAATCCTACTTCCAACCAGACACTTGAAGTAAATGAAGAAAAATCAGTTGCTGTAAAATCCCGATATGAAAACGGTATGAAACAGATAGCCGCATAAGTAAACATCCATTTCATCAAAGTAAAGACATTGTATCTGGCAATCAACTTCTTGAAGATGGTCAAGTAACAGGCAAAGCTCAGCTGGGCGGCCACACAAAGCACATCTCCCCCAATGCTTCCTCCTTCCTGTACGTTACCGACATTACTGATAATCAACACCAATGCACCGATAGAACCTAAAAAAATGCCGATAACCTTCATCGAGGTAACCGGCTCCTTCAGGAACAAAGCGGCCAGTACCATGGTAATAATCGGCATAGTAGTGGTCATGATAGAAGCATCAACCGGTGAAGTCAAAGACAATCCGAATGTGAAACAGCCTTGATTACAGACAATTCCCAATAACGAAGCAAAAAACAGCAGTTGCAAATCCCGGGATGATACCTTCTCTTTAGGAGCAAACACTGAAGCTATCCAAAAACAGACAGCTCCTCCTATCATACGCATATTGGCCAACAGCAGTCCGGTTATCCCGGCCTCCATGGCCGCCTTTCCAATCGGTGACATCAGTCCCCACATACTGGCAGCAGCCAGTAAGGAAAGGTGTCCTTTAGCAATTCTTATATCCATTATTCCTTTTACCTTATTTTATGTTACAAAGGTACAAGGTTTTTCAAAAAAACCGGTGAGGGCTTTGATTTATTCCTTGAGAATACCTAAATTTGTTAGTGTTCTACCGACAAAAACTGATACCGTCATGAAGAAACAAGCAGACTATATCAAGCGCATTGAAATAAAGAGTCTTTGGGGAAGACGCAAGAACATTTCGTGGGAACTACGCCCAGATGTAAACATTCTGAGTGGAATCAACGGAATCGGGAAAAGTACCATTCTGAACAACTCCGTACACATGTTGGATATACTGGAAGGAAAAGCTTTGACCAACCACAGCCAACCGGGAGTTTCTTTCGTATTCTCACCCGAAGACGCAACTTTCGTTCATTTCGATGTTATCCGCAGCTTTGACCGCCCACTCATTGATGCTGGTCTTCTGGAGAAAATCGGCAACCAAAATGTCAAGAGTGAACTTGACTGGCAATTATATCAATTACAACGACGTTATCTGGATTATCAGGTAAACATAGGCAACCGTATCATTGAACTACTGACAAGTGGCATACCGGACGGACAAACCAAAGCTGCTGAAGTATCTTATCCAAAAACTAAATTTCAAAATCTGATAGACCAACTGTTCAGTGAGACAGGTAAAAAAATCATCCGAAAAAGTAACGAAATACAGTTTGAACAAGATGGCGACATCCTTTCACCATACCAGCTTTCTTCCGGAGAAAAACAAATGCTCGTCATTCTGCTGACCGTATTGGTTCAAGATAACCAGAACTATACTTTATTCATGGATGAACCGGAAATTTCACTCCATGTAGAGTGGCAGCAACAACTCATCTCATTAATTAGGAGTCTGAACCCGAATGTGCAGATTATTTTAACTACCCATTCGCCGGCTGTCATCATGAACGGATGGCTGGATGCTGTGACCGAAGTAAGTGATATTACAACCTGATAAACCTTTATAACCATGGGAAAAAGACTGACTGAAAACCTTTCTTCCCTTTATATAGGGGCAGCCAATAGCCTGAAACCCAAGCGTGCAAGGAGAAAAATCGTGGCCTATGTAGAAAGTTACGATGACATTTCTTTCTGGCGCTCACTATTGGCCGATTATGAAGACAATACCCGTTATTTTGAGGTAATGCTACCTTCGCAAAGTTCATTGGCTAAAGGAAAGAAAACCGTACTGATGAACCAATTGGGAAATCAGTTGGGAGAAAATATGATAGCTTGTGTAGATAGTGACTACGACTATCTGTTACAAGGACGTACCCAAACTTCCCGTTATATCATCAATTGCGCATATGTACTACAGACTTATGCATATGCTATCGAAAATTACCATTGCTATGCCGAGGGCCTGCATGAAGTATGTGTCACGGCAACCTTGAACGACCACATGCTGATAGATTTTCCGGCGTTCATGAAACTCTATTCGCAGATTGCATATCCCCTCTTTATCTGGTCGGTATGGTTCTATCGCCGGCATAACCTTTCAGAATTTTCGTTACTCGATTTCTGTTCATATGTCAGATTAGACCAAGTCAGCACACGTCACCCAGAAAAAAGCCTGGAAGCCATGGCTAAAAAGGTCAACCGGAAACTGAAAGATCTGGAACATAAACATCCGGAAGGAATTGAAGAGATAGAAGCGATGAAAAAGGAACTGAAAGAATTGGGAGTCTATCCGGATAATACCTACATGTTCATCCAGGGACATCACATCATGGACAATGTAGTCATGCGATTGCTTATTCCAGTATGTACAGTCCTGCGAAGAGAAAGGGAAGAACAGATTCACCAACTGGCTCTTCATGACATGCAGCTACAGAATGAACTGACCAGTTACCAACGCAGTCAGTTAGGTGTAGAAACTGTTATACACAAAAACACGAACTACAAGAATTCACCGTTATACAAAAAAATACAAAAAGATGTGGAGAATTTTCTGAAAATTATCCGGTAACGAAACACACATTCTCCACTTCTTTAAATTATAGAAGCTTCTTTCCCTCAGTCGGGTTTGACTGAAAGAAAGAAGCTTTGTATTTACATCAATCCGGAAACATTCATGTCTTCCCGTTTGCGATAACCAGAACTGGTAAGACGGGCAATCAACTCTCCGGCTTCATCACGGACAGACACTTCCACATAAGGAATCTTCTCATGATTGGAAACCTCTACTGCTTCGGCATATACATAGCCAGTCTTAACTGCCCGCAGATAAGTAATCATAGCGTTCAGTGAAAGAGTGAGCTTCAGATGGCTGTCCACAGCAGCCGCAAAAGCAAGATCCGCCAATGTAAAGATGGCTCCACCATGACATACACCACCCGCATTCAGGTGTCTTTCAGTCACTTTCATACGCAATTTGGCATAACCCGAACAGATTGTCACCACTTCGATGCCCATACTCGTGGCGAAATCGTCCTCAATCATCATTTTCAGTGTCTTCATCTCGTTCTCTCTCAAGTATATTTTTAATGTATTGTAACCATGGTAGCCCCGAAACCATATTCACGGAACGAAGCATCCTGACTTTGATAATTCTTATATTTACGTTTCAATTCATCCAGAATGGCGCGACGAAGCACCCCATCTCCTTTTCCATGAATAAATACGATTTTCTGTCCTTTCTTATTCTTATACTCTTCCAATGTCTGGCGGAATACATCCAGTTGATAATTCAACATTTCTGCATTTCCCATGCCAGTCGTATCATCCAGCAGTTCATGTATGTGGAGGTCTACTTCCACAATCTCATTCTTCACCTGATGTTGTTTCCGGCGTATTTTAGCAGGTACATCAGTCTCCTTTTTCTGAAAGAATGCCTCCTTGATATCATCAGGTGAAACAATCACCGGTTGAGCCAACTCGTCATCTTTAGCGATTTCATATACCAAAGCCGGCTCACGGAAGAAATCCGATGGCTGGAAAGTATGCAATTTATAGAACTTCACCGCATCCAGCCGGAATACCTGATTAATAACCGGTTTCAGTGTAAACGAACGGTCATCCTTATAGGCTAACAATTGAACAGCAATCTGTTCCATCTGATTCAAATCACCTTTCGTGAATTCTTCCAGATGCATCTTCATGTTCGGTTTGACTGTTCCACGGCTACGAAGTCTCCATTCTTTACCTTCTGCCGACAGATACAGATAATCAATGAAATAATTACTGTCATTCACCAGATAAGCATCGAAAGCCGTTGTTGAAATAGCTTTCACATCTTGAGGTACATAAGCCAACAGTACATTCAGTACATCATTACCCCGAATTTCAGGAGCCCGGTAAGTGATAGGCTTTTCTTCCTCCTCTTCTTCTTCCTCCTCAACTTCCGGAGCGACAGGTTTTGCCGATTTCAATGGAATGTTATATTCATCTGTCTGGATAACCACACACTCACGGATAAGCATCGGTATCTCGAAACCATCCTCATCTTCCACCAAGGCGATGTCTTTCCCACGAAATCCACGCACGATTCCGCCTCCCACTTCACTCAGGAAACGGACTTTATCACCTATTTTCATATCTTTCGTTTTTTTGTTTCTACAAAAGTAAGTACTTTTGCCAAGATAATGAAACAAACCATGGAAGAAACCAAACATATTAAGATAAGCGATTATAATTATCCCCTCCCCGACGAACGTATTGCCAAATTTCCTCTCCCTGTACGCGACCAGTCCAAACTATTGGTCTACAGACATGGAACAGTCAGCGAATCTCACTTCACCTCGTTACCGGACTATCTGGAGGCAGGCGAACTCATGATTTTCAATAACACCAAGGTTATACAGGCACGTCTGCATTTCCGCAAAGAGACAGGTGCCCTCATCGAGATTTTCTGTCTGGAGCCCATCCAGCCAAACGACTATGTACTGAATTTCCAGCAGACCCATCACGCAGCCTGGCTGTGTATGGTAGGTAACCTGAAGAAATGGAAGGAAGGTCCGTTGCACAAGGAAATGACCGTCAAAGGGAAACCGTTGGTGTTAACTGCTACCCGTGGAAAATGTTTGGGAACCAGCCATTGGGTAGATTTTACCTGGGATAATCCGGAAGTTACCTTCGCCGATATTCTGGAAGTCTTCGGTGAATTACCGATTCCTCCTTATTTGAACCGGGAAACGACCGAAAGTGACAAAGAAACCTATCAAACCGTCTATTCAAAGATAAAAGGCTCGGTAGCCGCACCGACCGCCGGACTCCATTTTACTGAACGGGTACTGGATGCCTTGAAAAAGAAAGGGCTAGACCTGGAAGAAGTTACTCTACATGTAGGAGCAGGAACATTCCGGCCAGTTAAAAGCGAAGAAATAGAAGGTCACGAAATGCACACCGAATATATATCTGTCAACAAACAGACGATAGAGAAACTGCTGGCACATAATGGTGAAGCTGTAGCGGTAGGAACTACGTCGGTCCGTACCCTGGAAAGCTTATATTATATAGGTGTAACCACACATATGCAACCGGATGCCAGTCAGGAGGAACTGCACGTCAAACAATGGCAGCCGTACGAAACCCATCCGGAACTGACTACCGTAGAGGCGCTGCAATCCTTATTGGATTATATGAACCGCCATCAGCTGGATACCCTGCATACCAGTACACAAATTATCATCGCACCGGGATATACCTATAAAATCGTGAAGAAGATGGTCACTAATTTCCATCAACCTCAAAGCACTTTGCTGTTGCTGGTTTCTGCTTTTGTAAAAGGCGACTGGCATACCATTTATGATTACGCCCTGGCCCACGATTTCCGTTTCTTGAGCTACGGCGATTCCTCTCTACTGATTCCTTAATATTCAGGGAAACAGAAAGATTGACAGATTCTATTTCGGACGACACTTTGTCAGTCCAATATTTCATTACAATTACTAAAGAGCCCTCACTCTTGATGCAAGTCAAGAAAAATGGCTCTTTTTTTATTTTCCGGCTCATCAATACTTGTTTTCCAATAAAAGGTCCTACATTTGTGTCGTACAACATAAAAACGATAAATGGATTGAGAAAAAACATCAATCCACAGGTAAAAAGAAAGGATAACAACAAGCTTCTTCGTGAGAAGAAAGCAGACAACTAACAATTTAATTAAACATTTTAAAGGAGTTTTATTATGAGACAAGTAAAAAGTTTGCTCCGTACTGTCAAGAAGAACTTGCAGTGGAGCGCAAGAGCTATGTATGGACAGTATGACAAATGAATTGTCCAATAAAAATGAACATTTAAGGTAGAAACCATAAAGAAGAAGCTGCCGGCACAGAAAAGTCCGGTAACTTCTTCTTCTTTTTTATGCCTTTTCCTCATTCATTATTTTCCCAAATAATCCGTACCTTTGCATAAATTAAGATTAAGGATAGAATCAATCATGAAAGATAATAACGAAGAAATGTTTCCCATCGTAGACGAAGAAGGGAATATCACGGGAGCCGCTACACGAGGCGAATGTCACAACGGCAGTAAACTGTTACATCCGGTTGTTCACCTGCATGTATTCAATAGCCGTGGAGAACTCTATCTGCAGAAACGTCCCGACTGGAAAGATATTCAGCCCGGTAAATGGGATACAGCTGTAGGTGGACACATTGATTTGGGAGAAAGTGTGGAAATGGCCCTGAAACGGGAAGTACGCGAAGAACTGGGGATTACAGATTTCACTCCCGTCAGGCTGATTCATTACGTATTTGAATCTAGCAGAGAAAAAGAACTGGTCTTTGCCCATAAGACTGTATACGATGGTCCGATTAACCCTAGCGAAGAGGTGGCAGACGGACGTTTCTGGCCGATAGAAGAAATCAAAGCAAATCTCGGAAAAGAAATCTTCACTCCTAATTTTGAAAACGAATTTAACAAAGTGCTTTTAGAGAATCTGTCGACAGACAAAGTATAAAGACACAAAAAATCAGTAATCTTTACAGCTTAAAGTAATATTCCAACCTAGTCTTTTGCTAAAAAGCCTAATTTTTGATTTAAATCAAGAATTAGGCTTTTTTTATAAGATTTCAGACCTTTACTGAATAACGAATCTAATTTAGCTGTATTTTTGTGTCGTAAAACATAAGAAACTAGACGATATGATTAAAAAAATGAAAAATTTCTTTGTTAGAGGACTCCAGCACATGGGAGACAACGAGCTCCAGGCATGGAAGTTGAATAACAAATAAATCCGTACATCATTATGATGTAACTTTACAGTATCTATAGAAAGCAAAAAAGCAATGGAAATGAAGAAGGCTGCCTGACGAAGATGTCAATGCAGCCTTTGTTGGTTTTAATCAGTAACGTACTTTATCATCCTTCTGCTCCCAATCCTGGAAAGCCCGGATAGCTTCATTCCCCAACAGATGTTCCGAAGGAAGTTTCCTGTCCTCCGGTTTCAAGTCCAATTCTTCGTAAATGAACGCATCGTCGAATCCGATGGCCGCTGCATCGTGTTTGGTATTTCCGTAATAGATACGGTCCAGATGTGCCCAATAGATGGCTCCCAAACACATCGGACAAGGTTCACAGGAGGTAAAGATTTCACATCCGCTCAAATCGAATGTACCCAATTTAGCGGCTGCTGCCCGAATAGCGCTCACTTCCGCATGAGCCGTCGGATCACAAGAATCTGTCACTCTATTCACTCCCGTTGCAACAATCTCTCCGTTACGGGCAATGACAGCCCCGAAAGGACCTCCGCCTTCCGCTACATTCTTTCTGGAAAGTTCAATCGCTTTCCGCATCAATTCTTCGTTTGTCATATCAATCTGTTTTTGGTAGAAAGATATAAAAAAACAGCATAAAAACCCCTAATTCATCAGAATTCTTTTAGCAAACAATCACGAAACATTGCTTATTATTCTACAAAAAAATTCCCTGCCCGGAGTAAACCTCCAGACAGGGAACTCATTTATAACTATTTATATGGTTAAGGGGAAGATTACATCATGCCGCCCATACCGCCCATTCCCGGAGCAGACATCGGCATTTCAGGTTTGTCTTCTTTCTTTTCTACGATAACACATTCGGTAGTCAGGAACATACCGGCAATAGAAGCCGCATTTTCCAAAGCTACACGGGTTACCTTAGCAGGGTCAACCACACCGGCAGCATGCAGGTGTTCGTAAACATCGGTACGTGCATTGTAACCGAAGTCACCCTTACCTTCACGAACCTTCTGAACCACAACAGCACCCTCCTTACCGGCATTGGCTACAATCTGACGAAGCGGCTCTTCGATGGCACGCTTGATGATTTCGATACCGGTAGTTTCGTCAGCGTTGTCACCCTTCATGCCTTCCAAAGCATCGATGGCACGAATGTAAGTTACACCACCGCCCGGTACGATACCTTCTTCGATAGCGGCACGGGTTGCACACAAAGCATCGTCTACACGGTCTTTCTTTTCCTTCATTTCCACTTCGCTGGCAGCACCTACATACAGAACAGCTACACCACCTGACAATTTAGCCAAACGTTCCTGCAGTTTTTCTTTATCGTAGTCAGAAGTAGAGTTCTTCATTTCAGCCTTAATCTGGTTGATACGTTCCTGAATCAGTTCCTTCTGGCCTGCACCGTTCACGATAGTAGTATTTTCCTTAGAAACAGTTACCTTATCGCAAGTACCCAACATTTCGATGGTAGCCTGTTCCAGTTTCAAGCCTTTTTCTTCGCTGATGACTACACCACCGGTCAATACGGCAATATCTTCCAGCATAGCCTTACGACGGTCACCGAAGCCCGGAGCCTTCACAGCACAGATCTTCAACTGGCCACGCAGACGGTTCACTACCAATGTAGTCAACGCTTCGCTATCTACATCTTCAGCGATAACCAACAACGGACGTCCGCTTTGAGCTGCTGGTTCCAGGATAGGCAAGAAATCTTTCAAGTTAGAAATCTTCTTATCGTAAATCAGGATATACGGATGTTCCATCACGCATTCCATCTTTTCAGTATCAGTTACAAAGTAAGCTGACAAGTAACCACGATCGAACTGCATACCTTCCACTACACCGATGGTAGTATCAGTACCTTTTGCTTCCTCGATGGTGATAACACCGTCCTTAGAAACCTTACGCATAGCGTCGGCAATCAATTTACCGATAACTGGATCATTGTTGGCAGATACGGTAGCTACCTGTTCAATCTTATCGTAGTTGTCGCCTACAGTTTCAGACTGAGACTTGATAGATTCAACAACTTTGGCAACGGCCTTGTCGATACCACGTTTCAAATCCATCGGATTTGCACCGGCCGTAACGTTCTTCAAACCTACGCCTACGATAGCCTGAGCCAGTACAGTAGCGGTTGTTGTACCATCGCCCGCATCGTCTCCAGTTTTTGAAGCAACTGACTTCACCAGCTGTGCACCGGTATTCTGGAAAGGGTCAGCCAGTTCCACTTCCTTAGCTACAGTCACACCGTCCTTTGTGATGTGAGGAGCACCGAATTTCTTTTCGATGATGACGTTACGTCCTTTCGGGCCCAGAGTTACTTTAACGGCGTTAGCCAATTCATCTACACCTTTTTTCAACTGATCGCGAGCGTCGATGTTGAAGAGAATATCTTTTGCCATAATACTTATTACCTTTCTATTTTATTTATGAATTCATTAAATGTTTATCCCAGAACTGCCAATACATCGCTCTGACGCATCATCAGATATTTCACGCCATCGTGTTCGATTTCAGTACCGGAATATTTTCCATACAATACAGTATCACCTACTTTCAAGACCATTTCTTCGTCTTTTGTACCGTTACCAACAGCAACAACTTCACCTTGCAACGGTTTTTCTTTTGCTGTGTCAGGAATAATGATACCACCTATTGTTTTTTCTTCTGCAGGAGCCGGAAGAATCAGGACTCTGTCTGCTAATGGTTTAATGTTCATAGTTGTTATATTTTTCTTGTTACTATTCTAGTTATTTGCTTCTTGCAAGCGATAACTGTACTGCCAAAAGCGTGCCAAAGGCCAAGCACTGACAAACTGACAGAATGCCGAACAAAACTGACGGGAAACGCACCAAGATGTCAGTCCTTACCTTTATTCCATGCTACCTCATACCCTCTTTCCCGATAATAACCTCATACTTTTTCAATCCGGCTATTCCGACTTTATAAAATAAACGCACGAAATCCTTCAAACTGTAGTGTACTAAATAAGTTGACACAAATTATTTAGTAA
>UMHI01055332.1_pt1 | contig 27143 bp, 20 predicted proteins | sample 1965481 | NCBI WGS metagenome assembly UMHI01 (sample SAMEA4836093, study PRJEB28245) | human gut metagenome | biome: gut microbiome; material: fecal sample | place: Denmark | collected 2008 | reverse complement strand
TTCAAGCTCTCGACTCATTCACTTCATCGCCGTCAAACAGCTTTATTAGAATACCAAAACACACCTGAAATGTCAAGCATTTTTTCGAGTTTTTTCGAGTTTTTTGTCAGAAGCACTTTTTGCATGGTTTTTCGCACAATATCCAGTGTTTTTTCCAGCTTTGCTTTACTATAATACAATATCATACCAAGCTTTGAGGTGATTTACTTGCGGTTTTGGAAAATGAACGGTGCCGGCAATGACTTTATCATTATAAATAATATGGTAGAGCATCTTCCCGAAACCTGCTTTCCCACTTTGGCCCGCACTTTGTGCGAACGCCACCTATCCATTGGAGCCGATGGTCTGATGATCGTAGATGCCCCGCTTCAGGGCGGTGACTATCGGATGCTGTTTTTCAATTCAGACGGCAGCCTCGGCGAAATGTGCGGCAATGGCGCCCGCTGTATCTGTCGCTACGGCTACGAAAATGGTCTGGCCGGCGAGATCCAGCGTGTAGAAACCACCGCCGGTTTGGTGACAGGCCACCGCATTGGCCAGCGTCTCTATCGGATCCGCCTGAATGATCCCACCACGATTCGTTTGGACGCGCCTGTGGTGATCGACGGCGTTCGCTATGAATGTTCCTATTTAGAATTAGGGGATCCCGGACTCCCTCACGCTGTGGTTCCATATCCCAATCTGGCGCAGGCCGATGAAAACGCGCTGCGTGAATTGGGACGCAAGATCCGCTTCTATCCGGAATTCCCCAAGGGCGCTAACGTCAACTTCTGCGAGCTCACCGGTGAGGATGAGGTCTTTGAACGTACCTTTGAGCGGGGTGTGGAAGACTTCACCTATGCCTGCGGCACGGGAACCGGCTGCGTTATCACCGCCCTTACCCTGATGGGCAAAGTCAGCGGTCGGCAGGTCCGGGTCAATATGACCGGCGGCCAGCTCATTGTAGACGTAGATCTCCAGGGAAACGCCGTCCAAAACCTCTATCTTACAGGTCCCACCAATATTGTCTGCAAGGGCGAGGTCACGGATGAGGAGCTTTCGCTGAATTGATAAAGTTTGCCAATCCAAGTATCTGTTATCCAAACCAAAAGGAGTGTGTTTTATGGATAAGAAATCTGTCGCAAAAAACTACCGCTTTCTGGCGATCCTGCTGAGCTGCATGGTCGCCGGTGCTTTGCTGGGCTGGTTCAAGCCCAAGTGGGGACACAGCATCGCCTTCCTCGGCACCGTATTTATCAACATGATGTTCTGCGTGGTGGTGCCTCTGGTCTTTGCCTCCATCGCCGGTTCCGTTGCCAATATGGAAAGCCGTCAGCGGGCGGGCAAGATCATGGGCGTCACCGTGGGCACCTTCGTCATCACCGGCGCCATCGCAGCTGTGCTCATGTTCGTGCTGATGAAGCTGTTCCCCCCAGTGCTGACTCCCTGGGCAGATATGGTGGCTGAGGAGATCGGCGAACACGCCTCCTTCACGGAGATGATCGTCAACTTCTTCACCTCCTCTGACTTTGTGGGCCTGCTGAGCCGCCGGGCCATGCTGCCTCTCATCGTGTTCTCTATCCTGTTCGGCTTCTCCGTCCAGATGACCGGCGGCAAGGATTCCAGCATCGGCAAGTGGCTGGCCGGCCTTTCCGACGTGATGATGAAGTTCGTCCAGATCATCACCTACTATGCCCCTATCGCGTTCTTCGCCATCTTCGCTGATCTGGTAGCCACCTACGGCTCTGAGGTCGCCAAGGGCTACGGCCGCGCCCTGCTGGTCTACTATCCCCTGTGCTTCATCTATATCTTCACAGCCTTCCCCCTGTTCGCGTGGTTCGGCGGCGGCAAGGGTGCCGTGGGCATCATGTTCAAGCACATTGCCCGCCCTGCCATCGTTTCTCTGGGCACCTGCTCCTCCGTGGCAACCATCCCCACCAACATGGAGGAAGCCGTAGAGACTGGTGTCAGCAAGGATATCGCCGGTATGGTGCTGCCCTTGGGCGCTACCATGCACATGGACGGCTCCTGCTTCTCCTGCGTGCTGAAGATTGCCTTCGTGCTGGGCGTGTTCGGCGAGCAGCTCTCCTGGTCCCGTCTGCCCTTCATCGTTCTGGTGGCCGTCCTGTCCTCTGTTGGCATGAGCGGCGTTCCCGGCGGCGGCTACATCGGCGAGTACATCATCTGCTCCATCTTCTTCCCCACGCAGATGGAACTGGCCTTCCCCATTCTGGTGGCTATCGGCAATCTGGTGGACCCTCCCGCTACCATGATCAACTCCGCCGGCGACTATGTGGTCAGCTACATCGTCTCCCGCTTCGTGGAAGGCAAGGATTGGCTCCAGAAGCAGCTTAACAACGCCTGATCGGTTTCCATATCAGATAACAATCCGTCCCATCGGCTAAGACCGATGGGACGGATTTTACGATCTCTTCCTACGTTTGATTGCACCCTACACCCAATTCCCCCTTGAATACACCGGGCTTAGCGCTGTCGGAAATGCAAAAACGCGGCATAGTCGGACCGGTCAGCATAGGTGCTTCGCTTCCCGCTCCCCGGAGTGCAGAGGCTCTCCTATATTGCCCACGCCCCTCCTTCCACCGTACCAGCTGCTTCTTGCCGTATATGTGGGTATTATATGCAAAAACGCAGCCCTCACGATGAATCGTGAGGGCTGCCGTTCTATTTTGGGTTTTGGTTTGGCCGTTCTCAGCCGATTTACTGAGCTGCGGACTCGTCGCCCATGCCCATATCCTCCATGCCGAAATCATCGTCGGAGGGAACATCGGTCTCGTCTGCCGCCACCTCGTCCGGAGAGGGGATAAACTCGCTGAGGTACGCCTCTTCGGGAAGTCCCGCCAGGAAACCGGGCAGGTTGATGATCACATTGTCCATCTTCCGGGGAACGGGGATGTTATAGGCGTAAACTTCTTCCGTTCCGCCCTTCTGCTGGGTGATCTCCAGCGTCACGGTCAGCGTCTGGCCGATGCAGGTAGCAACGCCGCGCTCCTTGTCATAGAGCTTGGCTACCTGCTGACCATCCACATACACCACCGTCTTATAGGCGGGCTTATAGGTCTGGCCGTCATATTCCAGGGTCTTGCTGTCCAGATAGATCGTATGCCCACGGCCAATGATGGTCATGGTATAGCCGATCGCCACCAGCAGGACCACCGCTAAGATTTGAAAGAGAAGTCTCCGCTTTGCTTTCATTTCGATGCCTCCTCTTCCGCAGCCTGCTCGGCAGCCAACTGCTGGCCTGCCAGGCTCTTGTTCTTGCGCTTCTTGGACTCATACATGACCAGAGCCAGCGTAATGACCGCATAGGACACAAACACGCGGAAATACTCGCCGATCATGGAGTCGCCGGTAATGGCAGCACCGGTCTTGGGTGCCACAATGAACATGGTGTGGAACAGGATCACGCCCAAAAATACGTTGCCGATGCTCGCCCTATCCACAGAGGCACCGCCCACCAGCAGAGCCGCGATGGCGAACATACCGATCTGGGTATGAGCTGTATAGGTGGGGAAGTTACCTACGTTCTGCAGATAGATGATCATGCCGAAGCCGGCGAACACCGTGGAGATCACCATGGAGATCACGCGGGTGCGCTCCACATTGATACCGGCGTCCCGGGCCACTTCCATATCCTGACCCACAGCCCGCATATCCTGGCCCAGCTTGGTCTTGCGGAACCAGACGATGAACAGGCAGGCCAGACCGATGATCAGCAGGGTCAGTACAGGGATCTTCACGCCGCCCACCTGAACAGCCAGCAGGTTGTCCAGGCTCTGACGCATGCTCAGCAGGCTCACGGTGTTGCGGATGCCGTAGCCGCGTGGAAGCTTCAGGGAATCATGAACGATGGGAATGATGGGTCCCATCATAAACAGCACTACAAACTGATACACGCCGTTCATGGTAAAGGAGATCATATAGCTGGTGATCATCTCCCGGCCCTTGGACCGGTTCAGGATCTTGCCGATCATCACGCCCAATGCCACAGAAATGGGGATGGAAACGATAGCGGCCAGGATCATGCCGGGGATGCCCCAAACCTGCCAGTCAGCGGCGAAGATCAGCCCGATCTCGCCGGCCATGGCACCCAGCGTCATGCCGAAGTTCATACCCATGCCTGCCATAACAGGGATCAGCAGGCTCAGGATCAAGAATGCGTTACGGCCCAGACGGGTCATGACCTCATTCAAGAGGTAGGACCAGGAAAAGCCCGCCTGCGGAATACAGTACGCGCAGATCAGGATGAACATAATGGGGACGGTGTTGTTGCGGATGAACTGCAAAAGCTTCTGCCCGAAGCTCTGGCCGCCGGGTACATTCGTCTTTTTCATGCTCATTTCCCTCCTTCCGTCTTACGGGTCAGAGCGTAAACGATCATGCCGTTAGAGACGATGATCCGGATGACCTCGCTGATGTCCAGATGCACGATGGCGTTCATCACGGTGGGTGTCATGGTGACAAGGCCCTGATAAAGGATCGTGCCGATGATAACGTTGGTAATGCTGGCCTTGTTCACGCTGGCGCCGCCGATCAGAATCGCCGCCACGGCGGGGAACGCCATGTTCAGGGGCGCCATATAGATCTGTACAAAGCCGAAGCCCTGCTCATACAGCAGGATGCCCACAGCGCCCAGCCAAGTGGAAAGCACCACAGACAGCAGACGGGTCTTGTCCACGCTGATACCGGCAGCCTTGGCGAAGGTGGGGTTGGAGCCCACAGCCGTCATGGCGGTACCGGTCTTAGTGTGCAGGAAGACCCACATCAGGAATGCCAGCAGAGCGAAGAACAGCAGGCTGCCGGTGGGGATTACCAGATTGATGCCGAACCGGTTCAGGTCGATCTGCAAAAACTTTGCCAGGAACTGATCGTAAAAGCCTTCCAAAGAGATGGTGGTACGCAGGCCCTTACCGGCAAAGCCCCAAACCATCGTCGGGCTCTTGTAGGGCAGCAGCAGCCACATCATGCACATGAAGGACACGGAGGAAAAGCCCACATAGGTAGCGACCATCATTTCGCCGCCCTTGATCTTGTTGAGCATCCAGCCGTAGCCGCCGCCCAGCACCAGTGCAAAGGGCGTGGCGATGACAATAGCCATCAGGAAGCTCATGCCGCCGGTGAATCCGAATTCAATGGAAAGAGTTGCACCCAGCAGGCCGGAGATGATGCCCAGAGGCAGGCCGAAGTTCAGGCCGCAGCCGGAGTGGATCATGGGGACCATGGCCAGCACCATAATGGCGTTCCAGCTGAAGCGGTTGATGACGTTGGTGATCTGCGTAGCAAAGTCCACGCCGGCCACCGGCGCCAGAATGAACATCAGCAACAAAAAGCCGGTGATGATCAGGCGGGGCACGCCATAGCTGTTGACGAGCCGCCGCAGCTTGCTCTGCTCCGCAAGCGTATTTGTCGTGTTATCCATACTTCCTCCTTATTTGACCTGGCTGACCATCAGCGCGCCGAACGTCTCGGAGGATTCGGTGGCCGGGAGGATGCCGACGATCCTGCCGCCAGAGACAATGGCGATCCGGTCGCAGGTGGTGCGCAGCTCCTCCAGCTCAGAGGAGATCATCACCACGGTAACGCCGTTTTCACGGTTAAATTTCTTCAGCGCGTCCAGCACCAGTGCCTTTGCGCCCACGTCGATACCGCGGGTAGGCTCCGAAACGAACAGGAACCGGGGCTGCAGGGCAAAAGCCTTGGCCAGGCACACCTTCTGCTGGTTGCCGCCGGAAAGCTCTCTGGCCTTCTGCTTGGAGCTGGTGCACTTGATCTTCAGTTCGTCGATATACTTCTGCGTCACATCATGGATCGCCTTGGTATCGCGCCAGGTGATAGGACCGTATTTCTTCAGGAACTTGTTCTGGATCTGCATGGCCGGGAAGGCAACGTTCCATTCCAGCGTCTCGTCCAGCAGCAGGCCCACGCCGCGGCGGTCCTCAGACACGAAGGCAAGCTGCGCGTCCAGGCACTTCCGGGGATTGTTCAGGGGAATGGGCTTGCCGTCAAATTCCACGGTGCCGCCGGCCTCATACAGGCCCATGACACCGTTGGGAATACCCAGCTTGCCCTGACCTGCCAGACCGCCGATACCGAGGATCTCACCCTCCTTGACATCCAGATTCACATTCCGGACGATCTCGCCGGGCATATCCACCCACAGCTTCCGGATGGACATGATCGTCCGGGCATCGGAACAATCCCGAACCTCCCGGACCGCACTGAGGTCCACGCTGCGTCCCACCATGCACCTGGTGATCTCATCCACGCTGGTCTCGGAGGCGGGCGTGTCCTTCACTACCTTGCCGTCCCGCATGATGACTACCTTGTCACATACGTTCAGGACTTCCTGAAGCCGGTGGGTGATGAAGATAACAGCGATGCCGCGGGACGCCATGCCCCGGATGGATTCCAGCAGAGCCGCGGCCTCCTTCTCCGTCAAAACGGCGGTAGGCTCGTCCAGGATCAGCAGCTTGAGCTGGTCCTTGCTCAGCTCACGGGCGATCTCGGTGAACTGCTTATGACCAACGGGCATATCGCTGATGACCATGTTCTGGTCGATCTCCACACCCATCTTGTCAATGGCCTCTGCGGCCTTGGTCTTCATTTTTTTATAATCGAGCGTATTCAGCCGGGGGCCGAACACCTCGGAAATGACGTTCTTCTTTTGGGGCTCACGATTGAGCAGAATGTTTTCCGTGGCAGTAAAGCCGGGGATCAGAGAGAACTCCTGATGCACCATGCCGATACCGGCCTCCAGTGCATCAAAGGGCGTATTAAAGGTGACTTTTTCACCATTGATGAGGACGTCGCCGCCGTAGCCGCCGGTTTCCCGGATGACGTCCATACCGAACAGGATCTTCATCAGCGTGGATTTACCCGCGCCGTTTTCGCCTGCCAGGCCCAGGACTTCACCAGCCTTCAGGGTGAAGTTGATGTCCGTCAGGACCTGGTTGCCGAAGAAGTCTTTTTTGATGCCGCGCATCTCCAACAGGGGAGCCGTATTACTTTCCATAAATGATACCCTACCTAATAAGAGAGGAGGAGGGTCGCCCCTCCTCCTCAGTTTAGAATGAGCGAGAAAAAACGCTGCTTATTTCACAGTGAAATACTTCTCGGGAACCTCAACTTCGGTGGAACCCATGAACCAGCCGGGATCACCCATGATGTAGGTGTCCTGATACACCAGGAAGGTGTTATCGGCCTTGACGCCGGTGGTGGCGTTGGTGTAGTTGGAGCCGTTCCAGGAAGCCTCGGGAGAGAACTCGTGGTAAGCCTTGGCGATATCGTCGATGTCGCACAGTTCGCTCTCGCCGTTGATGACATTCAGCGCGTGCTGGGCCAGACCGGCAGTGGTGGTGTAACCGTAGGAGTAAGCCCAGGTGCCGAAGCGGCCAGCGCCGCCGGCCTCGCAGATCGCGTCCTCGACCTTGGCCAGGATCTTCTGGAAGTCGCCGGCCTCAGCGGTCAGGTCGATGCCCAGAGCGCCGGGATAGCCCATCAGAGGAGAGGGCAGGTCGGCCTCGATGAAGTAGCCGCCGTACTGCAGCAGCTGCTTGAGCAGAGGCTCGGTGTGAGCATCGTTGGTGCAGAAGTAAGCGGCCTTCTCGCCGTAGGTCTTGGACCACTCGGGGACCTTCTCCAGGATGTAAGCCTGCGCGCCGGCCACGCCGACATCAGAGGTGGGATCGGGAGCAGTCTCCATTTCGAACTTCATGCCGAACTCCTCGCAGGCGGCCTTCATGACCGCGATACGACGGCTCATGGTCTCATAAGCCAGGTGACGGGGGAAGGAGATGTGCACGAAGGTGTCGCAGCCCAGCTCGTGAGCGGTGCGGATGATCAGGTAGCCGCGGGCCACGAAGTCATTGTTGCACACCAGGTCGGCAGCGGAGCCGATCTCGAGCAGATCCTCATGGGCCTCGCCGGCGATGCACAGGATGTCGGGGCGGATCTCCTTGATCTTACGGAACGCCTCGGTGGTGCCGGGGACGGACTGGTTGACGATGATGGCCTTCATGTCGGCGTCATCAGCCAGGTTCACGATGGTCTGGATGGTGGTCTCCAGCTCCTCGGTGAAGTTATCGGGATAGATGGCCAGCTTGACCATATCCTCACCGTACAGGGCCTGGAAAGCCTCGGCGCCGCGGCGGTCGTCCTCGGACTGAGAAACGGAGCCGGTCACGATGCCGATGTGGACGTTGCCCTCGGTTTTCGTGTCAGCGGTCTCAGAAGGAGTCTCGGTTTTGTTGCTGCCAGTGTTGGGGGTGGGGTTGCTTTTGCCGCAGGAAACCAAGGCCAGGACCATGGTCAGGGCAAGCAGTGTGCTCAGCAATCTTTTCATACATGCCTCCAATTCGTTTTTTTGCAAGCATTTCACAAGAGACCTGCAAATAGTTGCTATATATGATACCTGAATCATTCGCATTTGTCAACAGAACAGAAACAAAAAACTGATACTTTTTTCCGTATTACGGACACTTTTCATGAGAGTTATTCTTATTTCCCCTCCAGTTTTCTCGCTGAGCGCTCTATTCATTTTGGGGGATAAAGAATCTGATGCGCATATCAGCTACCCATTCATTTCTATCCATTTTCTTCCCGTGCAGCCCACAAAAGGCCATATTTTTCGAAAAAGTGAAAAAATGGAGCACCGGTCGATCCCGGTGCTCCATTTTTAAATTGTATACAGGCTTAGCCGATGCCGCCATAGATGGCGCCCAAGATCAGGGCCGCCAGAGAGGCTGCGCAATACACCCACTTGCCCAGAGGATAGAACCAGCCGCTGATGTCCTTCTTGCCGGCGGTGCGGCCCTCGTGGACAGCCGCCAGAGCAGTGTCCTTCTTCATGACCCAGAAGAACATGATACCGGCCAGCAGAGCGCCCAGCGGGCAGATGTAAATGGAGACAACGTCCATCCACTGAGAGGTCCAAGGCTGGATGCACAGGGCGATCACGCCGCCCACCGCGCCGATGATGACCACGGACAGCACACGGTTGGTGTGGAGCTTCTCCTGCAGGAAGGCCACGGGAGCCTCATACAGGTTCACGATGGAGCTGACGCCTGCGAACAGCACGCAGATGTAGAAGATCATACCCACGATCCGGCCGCCGGGCATGGCGTTGAACACATTGACCAGATAGACGAACATCAATCCGGGGCCGCCCTTCATTCCAACGATGCCGTCACCCAGAATGACTGCCATGGCAGGGATGATGACGATGGCAGCCAGCAGAGCGGCGATGGTGTCGAACAGGGCCACGTTGCGGGCAGAGGAAGGCAGATCCTCATCCTTGGGCAGATAGGAGCCGTAGATCACGGAGCCGTTGCCCGCCACAGACAGGGAGAAGAACGCCTGACCGAATGCGAAGACCCAGACCTGAGGATTCAGCAGGCCCTCGGGCTTGAGGGTGAAGATGTACTTGTAGCCCTCGCTGGCGCCAGGCAGGGTGCAGATATAAACGCCCAGGACCACGAACAGGAAGAACAGGGCGGGCATCATGACCTTGTTGGCCTTTTCAATGCCGTTGCCCACGCCGAATGCCATGATGGCCAGAGAGGCCACCAGACCCACGATCAGCCATACGCCATTGCCGATGCCGAAGATACCGTTGCTGAACATCATGCTCAGGGCCTCGCCCAGAGTCTCTGCCTCGGGAGCGGTGCCGCCGAAGGTGCCGCCGATGGTCGCCATATCGGTGCCCATAGCGTACAGGCTGCCGGAAATACCCATCCAGCAGTACTTGAAGATCCAGCTCATGACCACGGTGTAGCCGATAGCCAGCATCATAGAGCCGACGATGGGGAGCGCGCCGATGGCCTCGCCCAGCCGCTTATTACCGGTGCGTTCCTCGGTAGCCTTGCCGAAGGAGATCACGGGGCCGCCCTGCGCCCAACGGCCCAGTGCGAATTCCTCAATGATACCGGTAGAACCGATCAGAAGTACGAACAGGAAGTAGGGGATCAGGAACGTCATGCCCCCGAACTGCTGTACCATGATGGGGAAGCGCCAAATATTACCCATACCAACGGCAGAGCCAATGCAGGCAAGAATAAAGCCCCATTTGCTTTGAAAACCGTCGCGATTTTCCAGAGTTGCGTGTTTGTCTGACATAGATTGCCCTCCTAAAGACACAGATTGGTGTGATGATCGGATGTAGCACTTTTCAGGTCGGCTCACGCCCGATGGGTGGCCGCAAGCGGCGCACCCAAACGGGACGGAACCTATTCAAGCGCCCGGGCGCGATGAAAACTGAGACAAAGGAACTTGCTGGAAATGCTGCGCTGAAATCTTTTTATTTAATTGTATTTCCCGGAATTACTTCTCCTCGTTGGCGTAGGGCTCCAGGAAGGCGTGGAAGTGACGCATGGGCAGCTTGTGACCCCAGACGATCCGCATGTTGGGGATGGACTCGCGGTCCTCATACAGCGCCTTGACAGCGGCGATGACGTAGTCCAGGTGCTCCTGGGTCAGGCGGCTGCGGTCGATGGCGAAACGCACCACGTTGGCCAGCTCAGCCTGCTGCTCGGGAGTCTTCAGGTCATATTCCATGGAGAAGTCGCCCAGCTCGGACACGCGGATACCGTAGCGGCGGATCAGCTCCAGAGAGAAGCCGGTGCCGGCGAAGGTGGTATGATCGCGCTTGCCGTCGAAGAACTCATCCATGTTGATGTACACAGCGTGGCCGCCGGCGGGGAGAACGACGCCCTTGACGCCGGCCTTGTAGAAGCCCTGCGCCAGATACTCGCACTGCTGCACGCGGTCATGCATGTAGCCGAAGTCGCAGCTCTCATAGAGACCGCAGGCCAGAGCCATGATGTCACGGCCGGACATGCCGCCGTAGGAGTCATTGCCGTAGCAGGAGATCTGCTTGACCTTGATGAGCACGCCCACGTCGGTCTTCACGGTGCCGTCCTCGTTGAAATCGGAGAACTTCTGCCAGAACAGGCCGCGGTCGCGGAAGGCCAGCATACCGCCCATGTTGGCGTGGCCGTCCTTCTTGGCGGACATGGTGAAGGCGTCGCAGTAGGAGAACATCTCGCTGGCGATCTCGGCGATGGACTTGTCGGCGTAGCCTTCCTCGTTCATCTTGATGAAGTAGCAGTTCTCGGCCCAGCGGGCAACGTCGAACACCAGAGGAATGTCATACTTATGCGCCACGCGGTTGATTTCCCGGATGTTGGCCATGGAGACGGGCTGACCGCAGATGGGGTTGTTGGTGATGCAGGTGAACACCAGAGGCACGTTCTCGGGACCCACGGCCTGGATCAGCTGCTCCAGCTTCTCGATGTCCATGTTGCCCTTGAACGGGTTCTTCTCGTAAGAGCCGCCCTCGGGGATCTCATACAGCAGCTCCTTGTTGTACAGGTTGCGGGGGATGGAGCCCATCTGCTTGATGTTGCCCTCGGTGGTGTCGAAGTGGCCGTTGGAGGGGATGGTGAAGACCTTGCCGGGATGACGCTGGGCCAGGATCTTCTTCACGATCTCCATCAGGACGGACTCAGCGGCACGGCCCTGCTGAATGATGAAGGCATTGGGGCGCTCCATCTGAGCAGCGCCGCCGTTGAACAGGCCGCCCTCGTACTCGCAGAGATAGACCTCGTCCATCATCTTCTCGATGTCACGGCAATCGGTGCGGACCAGGTCGATGACCTTCTTCCAGTTCTTCTCGCCGCCGCGCTCGAAAATGTCGCGGAAGGTATCCAGCAGCACATAGTAGCCGGTGTTGCGGCCGTAGGCCTCATCGCCCAAGAACAGGGTCGCCCACTGCTGGTTGGTCATAGCGGTGGTACCGGAGTCAGACAGCATATCCACAGTCAGCATGCCGGAGGGGAATGCAAACTCATTCCAGTGCGTAGCGTTCAGAGCGCGCTCGCGCTGTTCAACGGTAGCCTGAGGAAGATCGCGCACCACATACGCGCAGTGCTGAGGCATCGTCACGTTCAGGGGATAGTGCTTCGCATTCTTGTCCATTTTGTTTACCTCCATAATTTGGCGTTTTTCGCCTGTTTTTTTGGAGATACCCCGGTCGTCGAAGAGCGGACTTCCCATTTCCTGCTCTGCGCCTGGCGGACAGTATCCGATACAAAAGAATCGTGGAGCGGCTCGTTTCAGGCTGCCTGAATTGAACGCCAAGCAGGGATCCTGTCTCCGCCCCTTTCCTGTTGTGCGATTATTTTATCATGTTTTTTAAGGGTCGTCAACTTTTATTGCGATTTTTTTGCATACCTTCAATATTTTTTACGCTGTTTAGCTGTTTAAATTTATATATTTTGCACGTTTCCTCGATGGGCGGATAATAATTTTTTCTCATTATTTTTTACTTTGACAATACGACTTTCTCATATATAATATTTTCATAGCCTGAAAATATGCAAAATGAAACGGAGGAATCTTATGACGTCCTCTTCCAGCCTGATTCTTCAGCATTACATCAAGCTGACCGAATTTTTGGGAAAAGCGCTGGGTCCCGACTATGAAGTGGCCCTCCACGATCTGACCCGGAAGGACCGTTCCATCATCGCCATCGCCAATAATTATATCAGCGGCCGGGAGGTCGGCGCACCTCTGACCAATATGGCCCTGAGTAGTCTCCGGGACAAGAGCTACGAGCGCATGGACTATCATCTCCACTATTACAGCATCAACGTCAACGGTAAGGACCTCCGATCCAGCACCTTTTTCATCAAGGACAGCGGCAAGCTCATCGGCCTGCTGTGCATCAACTTTGACGACAGCCGCTATCGGGCCATCAGCGACCATATCCTGAAGCTGTGCCACCCGGACCTGTTCGTAACCGATGTGCTGGCACAGCCGCTGCCAGAGAGTGAAGATGACATATCCGCCCGATCCTCCCCGGAAAAATTCCGCAACTCCGCAGATGCGGTGGCTTTGGACGCCATCAACCGGGAGTTGGAACGGATGGGGGTCACGCCCGGCCACCTCACCCACAGCGAGCGGCTTCAGGTCATCACTTCTCTGGAATCCGCCGGCATTTTTCTGCTGAAGGGCGCCATTAAAAGCGCCGCGGCCGCCCTCGGCTGTTCCACCGCCAGCATTTACCGCTACCTCTCCCAGATCACCCCCTCTGACTAAGCCCGAAAGCACTGAAAAGGCCGAAGTGTACCCCTTAATTTATATGTGTATCAAAATCACCTCCGCCGAAAACGACGGAGGTGATTTGATTCTTTATGTTCCGCTCTCGCCGTAGTTGCTCAGCACGCGGGCAGAGGGATCGTTGACGTCGCAGCCCTTCCAGCTCTTATTTGGCATCCAGAAGTCCTTCACCATGGGGGCCTGGCCGGGATAGTATTTCTCAAAGATCTCCCGGTACAGCAGGGATTCCTTGGTAAACGGCTGGGCGAAATCGTACTTCTTCCGCTTTTCCTCAAATTCGGCGTCGGTGTACTTGGTTTCGGCATAAGCCTTGAGATCATCCACCATGGAGTGGCCCACGGCGTCGGAGAAGGCTGCCTTCTGGCGCCAAAGGATGTCATCCGGCAGCAGATGGTCCTTCTCGAAAGCGTGGCGCAGGAGGTACTTACCCATGTCATAGGTATTGACCTTCATGGCCGGGTCGATGCTCATGACATACTTCACGAAATCCAGATCACCGAAGGGCACCCGGGCCTCGATGGAATTGGCGGAAATGCAGCGGTCCGCCCGGAGCACATCGTACATATACAGCTCGTCCACCCGCTTCTTCGCCTCCTGCTGGAAGGCTTCGGGGGAAGGGGCAAAATCCGTATACTTGTAGCCGAACAGCTCATCGCTGATCTCGCCGGTCAGCAAGACCCGGATATCCGTCCGCTCGTGGATGGCCTTGCAGCAGAGGTACATACCCATGCTGGCCCGGATGGTGGTGATGTCATAGGTCCCCAGCAGGGAGATCACCTCTTCCAGCGTATCCAGCACCTGCTGGCGGGTCATATATACCTCGGTGTGATCCGCGCCGATGTAATCCGCCACTTCTCTGGCGTATTTCAGATCAATGGCATCCTTGTCCATGCCAATGGCGAAGGTGCGGATCTTCTTCCCCAGCACCAGCGCGCTGATGGCGCACACCAGAGAGGAATCCAGTCCGCCGGAGAGCAGGAAGCCCAACGGAGCGTCGGCGTCCAGCCGCTTATCCACACCGGCGATCAGCTTGTTGCGGATGGTACGGCAGACGGTCTCCAGATCGTCATGGCAGTATTCCGTTACTGTGGTGAGGTCGGCGTAGCGGACAAACTTGCCGTCTGCGTAATAATGCCCCGGCGGGAAGGGACAGACCTCCTTGCAGAGGCCGATAAGGTTCTTGGCCTCGCTGGCGAACACGATGCCACCGTCATCCAGATAGCCGTAGAACAGCGGCCGGATGCCGATGGGGTCCCGGGCGGCGATGAGGGAATCCGTCTTGTGGTCATAGATGATCATGGCAAACTCCGCGTCCAGCTTGGCAAACATAGAAAGGCCGTATTCCCGGTACAACGGCAGAATGATCTCGCAGTCGCTGCCGCTCTTGAATTCGTAGCCCTTCTCCGTCAGCTGCCGCTTCAGGGGACGGAAGCCGTACAACTCCCCGTTGCACACCACCATATCGCCGTCCAGCTCAAAGGGCTGCATGCCGGCCTCGGTCAGGCCCATGATGGCCAGCCGGTGGAAACACAGCCAGCCAGAGCCGGTGTCCATGATCTTGGACATATCAGGCCCCCGGGAGAGTGTTCGGTCGAAATACTCCCAAATCTCATGCTTGTCCAGTTTCTTCGTGGAAAATCCCATAATTGCGCACATAAAAAAGCACCTCCGGAAAAAATAAAAGCAGCGAACGATCCTAAAATTTTAGGACGAATCGCTGCCGCATCCGTGGTGCCACCTAACTTGCTGATTCAAAATCAGCCCCTTTGCGGGGTTCCAACAAACCCCTGCGCTTTAACGCCGCACGCCGCGTCTCTCCTACTGGGCTGCCGCCGTTCAGATCGCTGCTCCCGAGTGTTATTCCCGCCGCCCCGTTGTACCGGGCTCCCACTGTCCCCGGCTCGCTGTGACCGTTTGGCCACGGTACTTGTCTCGATCCACGCATTTTCAATATGGCCGGAGCGTTGGCCCGCTCCGAAATTGATGGACTGATTATAGCCCCGCGCAGTTCATCCGTCAAGATTTCAGATGTCAAATTTTCCGCGCTTTTCCTACCAATTTTATGTGTATTTACAACAAGGACAGTTGTTTCTCTTGACACCCCTCTTTAAATGTGTCATGCTGAAAAAAATGACACAGGAGGGATCAATATGCAGAGGATCAGCTGGATCGGCGTAGGCATCATGGGGAAAGCCATGGTGCGGAACCTGATGAAAGCGGGCTACGAGGTCCACATTTATGCCCGTCACCCGGAAAAAGTGGCAGACGTGATATCCGAGGGTGCCGTACCCCACGGCAGCATTGCGGAGTGCGTAAAGGCCAGCGAGGTGGTCATCACCATGGTGGGCTTCCCCAAGGATGTGGAGGAGGTCTACTTTGCCCCCGGCAATATTCTGGACAGCGCCGCCAAGGGCATGACGCTCATCGACATGACCACCACCAGTCCCACCCTGGCCCAGCGGATCTACCAAGAGGGCGCCGCCCGGGGACTGCGAGTGCTGGACGCCCCCGTCACCGGCGGTGACAGCGGGGCCCGTGCTGGAACGCTTTCCATTCTGGTAGGCGGCGATCAGGCAGATTTCGACGCTTGCCTCCCCATTTTCCAGGCAATGGGCACTAACATCACCTATTTCGGTCCCGCAGGCTGCGGCCAACACGCCAAAATGGCCAATCAGATCATGATCGCCGGGGCGCTTTCCGGCGTGTGTGAGGCTCTGACCTACGCCAAGGCGGAGGGGTTAGACGGGAATACTTTGCTGGGCGCCGTATCCACCGGAGCCGCCGGCAGCAAGCAGCTGGACTTTCAGGGCAAGAAGATCCTGGCAGGTGACTTTGCCCCCGGCTTCTTCATGAAGCACTTTGTGAAAGATATGCGCCTTGCGGAAGAGGAAGCAGAAAACGCCGGGCTGGATCTGAATGTTTTGCAGCAGGCGCTTTCCAACTGTCAATCCCTGATCGACCGAGGCTGCGGTGATCTGGGCACTCAGGCTCTGATCAAATTCTACGAAAAATAACAGATGAAAGCAGGAGGCACAGCGCTGACGCTGTGCCTCCCTTTTGTTTCATCTATCGATCGGTAGAAACCGGTTGAATTTCCAAATAGTAATGGGGCTGGTTCAAGTCCAGTGTCACCTCCGTGACGCCATTTTCCAAATCAAAGCCAAAGTTCTGTCCGGCGATCCGAATCGCTTCCGTATGGGTAAGAGAGGCCGTCTGGGCCGTGAAGGCCAGAGTGGAATCCAGCGTGGTCATCAGATCATATCCTTGCAAGTTCCGGCGGCCTGAGCCGGAGCAAGCAAAGTCAAAGCTGGGGGCCTTCCAGTACCGCACCGTGATCTCCGCCGTACCGTCAGCCGGAACGGTGACCTCCGTTTTCAGATACAGTACCCGATCCACAGACAGCACCTCGTCCATCAGCTCATCCAGCCGTCCGCTGTCATAACGGTCCACCGGTTTATCCGACAACAGGCCGTATTGCTCCAACGCCCGCTCCGCCAGCAAGCAATAAGTTTCCGGGTTCAAAATCTCCGCCGCCTCGCTGAGCCAGCCGTAATAGCCAGGATTTTCTTCCATTGTGTCAAGGATCTCCCAGCACAGGGTCAGCAGCGTCTCATGAAGCGTAGTCGCACTCCGGGTAACGGTACAGGAAACACCGTCGATCTCCTCGCCGGGATCGCAGCCGCCGTCCTGATAGCCTTGTAATGTGTAGCCCGTCAGGTCCGCCCCGATCACGATCAGCTTCTTGCAGATTTTACTCCGCCGCTTCCCGTTAGGTACAAAATAGCTGTAAGTGACCTCTCCGGTGCGCTCATCCCAGCCGTACCCCTCAAAGCCGTAGGACAGCACCGTGGTACGGGTGTCATCCGCCGTAAACGTCACCGCCTGGGTAGCCGCCTGATACTGTTCCGTGGGCGCTTCAAAATCCGTAAAGGTATAGACCGTGACCGGCATATCCGCCGGTGTATGCGTCCCGGCGGCCGCTTTCCGGTAACCGCCGCCGTCCAGAAGCGTCTGATAATCCGTCCATTGGCTTGGATACCGCAGATTTAGGGTAGAAGTGTCACCGCCGCCGGCGCCGCCAAAGCCACCCGCATAATCGCCGATGACCAGCTCCGCCCCCACTGTCTCACCGTTCACCGTCACGCTGGGATCTATGGAAAGCAGATCCCTGATCCCGCCCACAATGGGATACAGCAGGGTCAGCGTCACATCCGTATCGGTTGGATTGCCGAGGATATAACCGTCCGTTATCGCCGCGCCCCACTGGGAAGCGTACCCCTCCGGGTCCGTCCGGGGGGTGAAATCCCAATCCGTGTGCCGTTCCGCCGTCACGCCGGGATTTTCGTCTGCCGTGGTCAGGGGCAGCACCGGCCCGGCGTAGGACATGAATACTGCTGTGTCCGCAGCACTGCCCGCGTTATTGATCCCACTGCCGCCCGCACTGGCTCCATGACCGCGAAAGCCGCCGGTGACCAGATAGGCGGCTCCCGCCCCGCAGAGCACCATCAAGCAGGCTGCCGCAGCCGCATACCGCCGCCAGACGGGTCGCTTTTTCACGGGGGTCTCAGCGGCCGTCTCGATCAGATCCTCATCCACCAAGCCAATGGCCCGGAACAATCGCTCCGCTTTCATACCGTGATCCCCTCCTTTTCCAAAAATGCCCGCAGCGCCTTTCTCGTGCGGAACAGGACAGATTTTACCCGGCTCTCGCCGCAATCCAGACGCTTTGCGATGGCGGCGATATCCTCGCCGTACCAATAGCGCCGCAGGAAGATATACCGGTTATCCGCCGTCTGTCCCCGCAGAAACGCGCTGACACATTCCGCCAAAGCCCGCTCCTCCGCCGCCTGCTCCGGTCCCCGATGGTCGGGGATGCACTCGTCCAGTTCCCCCAGCAGCGTCTCCATACCCGCGCCCCGGCTTTGGGTCCGCCCCGCCTTCCAGCGGTCCAGTGACAGGTTCCGGGTGATCCGTCCCAGCCATGCCCGCAGTACACTTGGTCGCTCCGGCGGTATGGCGTTCCAGGCCCGGAAATAAGTATCGTTAACGCACTCTTCCGCATCGTGATGGCTGCGGAGGATATTCCAGGACAGAGCATGGAGAAAGCTGCCGTACTTCCCGGCGGTAGCCGTAATGGCTCCCTGATCCCGGTCCCAGTAGAGGTCAATGATCTGCGTATCGTCCATAGCCGCACCTCCTTTTGTCTCTCTGCCCATATAGACGAGAAATCTGTGCGTTCCGTCGCGTAGAAAACAAAAAATTCTCCAGGGAATCTTCCCCGGAGAATATGGTATCAGATTTTCATACCGGCATCAACCGTTCAGCGGCCTGCCGTGTTCTGATAAGGGTCCAGAAAGGGGGTCGGTGCCTTCCGATAGGTAGCCAGACTGACTCCAACCAATGCAGCAGCGCAGGCAATGGCGCCGGGGACCGTAGGCCCGAGGCCGAAGGGCACCCCCGCCAGTTTCCAGCCTACACAGACCGTGAAACCCGCCACCATACCGGCGATGATGCCGGCCTTGGTGGCCTTTTTCCAATACAGCGCCGCAAATGCCGGCAGTCCCGCCGCCGCCGCGTAAAAGCTCCACGCGAACATCAGGATGCTGTAAGCGTTTTTGATGTACAGGGCGATCACCAGCGCTCCCAAGGGTAGGATCACCGCGAACACGCGGGTCAACCGCAGTTCCTTTTTCTCAGAAATATTGGGATTGAACACCTTATAAATATCGTGGACGCAGGTCTGCACGGAGACGATCAGGTAGCTGTCCGCCGTAGACATGATGACGGACAGAATCCCCGCCAGTGCCAGACCCGTCAGGCCCACCGGCAGGATCTCAATGGCCAGAGCCGGGACTACCGCGTCCGTAGAGCCGTACTGGGCCAGCTTTTCCGCCGGCACCAGCTGATGTGCCACCACGCCCATGAACCACACCAGCGGAATGGTAAGGCCGTAGGCCAGCGTCCCCAGAAACAGCCCCTCCTTGGCCGCCTTCTGGCTCTTGGCAGCGAAGGCCCGCTGCCACATTTCCGCTCCCGCCAGAGTAAAGACGAAATAGGTAATGATATCGCCCACGATGCCGCCATCCAGATAGGGCTTTGCCAATTCCGGAGCAAGTCCCTCCAAAAAGACGGACAAGCTACCCAGCTTAACCAGAGATGCCGAGGGGATCAGAATGTAGACAAACAGGATCAGCATGACAAACTGGAATACATCCGTATAGATCACGCCGAACAGGCCGGAGGTGGCCGTATAGACTATAAACACGACACAGGCGATGAGTGCGCCCATCTCGTAGGAAATTCCGATCTCATTGCCCAGCATATTGATGATGGTGGCGGTGGCCGTCACCTGCGAGGCCACAGTGCCCATCATGGTAAAGGCGATCAGGCCGCCTAAAATCACCTTGGTGGTCTTGCCGAAGCGCTGCTCAAAAAGGTCCGGGATAGAGGTCACATGGAACGTAGTGCCCACTGCGGAGATCCGCCCGGCAAAGCCGGAGAAAATAAACATACCCAGAAGATAGGGCAGTGCCGTCATAATGGCCTTGAAGCCGCTGGAATAGGCCACGCCCGCCCGGCCCATAAGGCCGCTGCCGCCAATGATGGTGGCGCACACGGTAGCCATCAGCACCAGTGGACCGAAGGACCGGCCGCCCAGATAGTAGTCGTCCATGCTCTGAACTTTCTTGACCACCACCACGCCGATCAAAACCATGGAAATCAGGTAGGCTGCGATGATGATGAGGTCGATTGCGTGAAGTTGATTGTGAACCATAGGCTGCTCCTTTCCGATCAGGGACCCATACCGGATCCGGTTTTCTGCTCCGTGTTCAGGAAGCGTTCCACCGCCTCCTTCGCTTTCTTTTCGCCCACAAAAATAACGATATCCCCGGCGTACAGCTCCGCGTAGGGGCCGGGGGAAAGAATATCCGTGGTGCCCCGGCGGATGGCAGCCACCGTAGCGCCGGTAGCCTGCCAGAATCGCAGGTCACCCAAATTTTTTCCGATGCCGTACCAACCATCCGGCACCCGGCAGCTAAACGTAGGCAGCGTCTCCGCCGGTTGAACAGGATAAAGGGTATCCTCCAGAATACTCTGGCACAGCTCCCCCATGCGGCGGTTCAGCGCCTCCTTTTCCTCGATCAGTTCCCGCAGTTTCCGGCGTTTGCTCATCAGATCTGCCCTGTTCTCAAAGTTTTGCAGATAGCGCTTGGCGTTGTCCGCAGAGAGCACATATACGCCGCTCTGCTCCTTCACCGCCACCACCCGCATATCACTGAGAAGCTGGATGGCCCGCCGGACAGTCTCCGGCGACACCTCGTATTCCGATGAGAGCTTGGACCGACCAGAGATTTTTTCCCCTTCCCGCAGTTCTCCCGCCGCGATCCGCTCAGCCACAGAGATTGCGATTCGCATATACTGGGTCAATCCGTCATTGTCCATAAAGCTCACTCCTTTATTTATACGCCTATTATACAAACTGACAACCTTGATTGCAAGAAAAGTTTTTAGTTTTTACAAAATTTTTACGTCGCTTTACGCAACACGAATCCATTTCAATTCCCGTTTTACACAGCTCTTATAAAACGTGCCCAGTCCCATAGGCTGTCTTGCCAGTCATACGCCAGTCATTGCAAAAAACAGAGGTATGCGTCAAATCAACGCATACCTCTAAAATTAAATAGGTGTCAGCGGACGCCAATCAGGGCCTTCCTCCTTTTGGTCTTAACACATCATGCCTTATTTTCCACGGTTCCGGGCCCGGCGGGCCGTGGAGGAACCGATTCCCAGCTCGATCCGGTATTTTGCCACGGTGCGGCGGGCCAGAAAAATCCCCTCCTCCGCCAGCAGGTCGCAAAGTGCCTGATCGCTGAGAGGATGGCTGGAATCCTCATCCTTGAAGCGAAGCAGCATCCGCTGCTTCACCGCCTGACGGGACAGTCCCTGCTGTCCCACCGCCCGACTGAAAAAGTATCGCAGCGGATAGATTCCCTGACGGCATTGCAGGTATTTATCCCGCACGGCCCGGGAAACGGTGGAGGGGTGCAGATCCAGTGCCTCTGCCAGGGAGGACAGCTTCATGGGTGACAGTTCCACAGTCTGTCCGGAAAAGAAGGATCTCTGCGCATCCAGGATGGCCTGCGCACAGCGGCGCAGGGTGCTGCCCCGGCGTTCCAGGCTGTCCAGCAGCCATTTGGTCTGCCGCAGCTTCTCTTTTAAATAGGTGCGGGCCTCCGGATCGTCACTCTCCTTGGCCATACTGCTGTAATAAGGGTTCACAGTGACCTTTGGAAGATAGTATTCGTTCAGCAGCACCTGCAATTCCCCTTCCAGCTCCACAATGAACACATCCGGCCGGACATAGAGGGTCGGTTCTGCCGGCTGAAACGCCTGACCGGGGTGAGGATCCAAGGCAGCGATGGCCTTCTCCGCCGCCTGAATTTCAGAGATGCTGGCCCCAAGTGCCTTGGTGATGGGTCCATAGTGGCTGCGGCTCAGTTCCGTGAGGAACCGTGCGGCAATGTCCATGGCGTAAGGGACGTTGTCCTTCCGGCGGCTCAGCTGAAGCACCAGACACTCCGACAGGTCCCGGGCGCCCACGCCGGCAGGCTCCAAGGACTGAATCGTATCCAGTGCCTGATCTACCATCGTCTGGGGGATCTTCATTTCTGTCAGGCCGTCCAGATCCTCCTGCGTCAGATATCCGTCCTCGTCCACCAACTCCGCCATATATTTACACAGGGCCAGCATGGGCTTCGGCAGTCGTTTCCGCTCCAACTGATCGCAGAGAAACGCAGACAGGCTGTCCAGCTCCTTATCAGTCGCTCCCGGCTCCGGTGGGGCATCCTCCTCATGGGCAAAGGAGGTCCCAAAGGTCCCCGCGTCCAGCCAACTGGCTTTCTGACGCAGCTCCGCGTAGGCAGAGCGAAGCTCTGAGGCTTCCGAAAGCTCCAAGGTGGGGTTCTCCTCGGAGATCTTTCCCAGATAGTCCAGCAGCTCCTGAGAATTCATCTGCAAGACTTCCATGGATTGCAGTAGCTGCGGCGTCAGCTTCAGCTCCTGCCGCAGTTCTGTTTTTAAAGAAATGAGATTCATAACAGCTTCATTCCTTCCGGTCCTTCACATATTTGGCGATTTTCCGGACAGCGGTGGCCTGAGAGATGCCCAGTTCCTTCGCCACGGCCACCGTGGTACCGCAGCGGCGATAGGAATCCCGGATGATCTGTCCCTCGAAGGCATCCATCCGCTCCGCCAGAGTCCCCTCCTGAGAGGGGAGATCCGGTGCGCTGCCGCCGCTGTTGTATTCCAGCGGCAGGGCCGTAATGTCCAAAATTGGATTCTGGGCGGTGATGACCAGCCGTTCCATCAGGTTTTCCAGCTGACGCACATTGCCGGGCCAGGGATATTGCTCCAGAAAGGCCACAAACCGGGGACTTAACGCCAGCTGCTTGCCGTATTCCTTGCAGAACCGCTCCAAAAACTGATGCGCCATAGGCAGGATATCCTCAGGGCGCTGCCGCAGAGGGGGAATGTGGACCCGGATGACGTTCAGCCGGTAGAAAAGGTCCGAACGGAACAGCCCCCGCTGCACCTCCTCCTCCAGATTGCGGTTAGTGGCCACCAGCAGACGGAAATCCAACTCAATGCGCTTGGTGCCAGACACCCGCTCAATGGTCTTTTCCTGAATGAGCTGCAGCAGCTTAGATTGAATATGAGGCGGCAGCTCTCCGATCTCATCCAGAAACAGGGTGCCGTGGTTGGCCAATTCGATCTTACCGATTTTGCCGGCAGAGGCCGCGCCGGTAAAGGCTCCCTTTTCATAGCCGAACAGCTCGGATTCAATGAGGTTTTCATGGAGCACCGCGCAGTTGACCTCGATAAAGGGGCCGTTGGCCCGGTTGCTGATGGCGTGGATGGCCTTGGCCACCGCGCTTTTGCCCACGCCGGTCTCTCCGGTGATGAGAATATTGGCCTTCGTGTTGGCGGTATTCAGGATCAGTGTCCACAACCGCTGCATGGCAGGGCTCTTCACCACCAGATCCGTGGCGGTGGCCCGGAGCCGCAGTTCCGCGATCTCCTGCGTATACTGCTGCAAGGAGTCCTGTAAATGCCGGTAGTTCTGCTGAATGGTGTTGATCTGCTCCATGGACACCGTGTTGAAGCACACGGCATATTTCAGCACACCGTTTTGGTCAAACAGCGGAATTCCCACCGTCATGACATTTTTATGGGTGTGGTTGATGGTCTGGGTGGCGGTGATCTTTTTCTTCTGCCGGATGACCTCCGCAGTGATACAGGGCCGGAAGGTCCCGTTCGCTTCCAGATCAAAAGCCGACTTACCCACGATGGAATCGTGGGTAAAGCCAAAGTTCCGCTCATAGTTCTCACTGACTCGGAGAATGATGCCGTCTGCGTCAGAGAGCATCATATCGTCTGCCAGGACCAGATTGTTTTTGGGGCTGAGGATATCGAAAAGTCCCTCCAGATTGATATTTTCCTCAAAGAAATGAGGAAGGTCAGGTGTATGCGCCATGAGAGTACCTCCCGCGTGTGATCTATTCATTTTTGATTATAGCATATTCAAAAGCGAATAGAAAGGGCCAGTGCCAAGTTTCTTCTGTATCTTTTGTAAAAAAATAACCGCCGGCTTTCGTGGTTCTTGCCGAAAGGATGTCCTGCGCAGGGAAAGATATATGCGCATCCAGCCTATTCATTTTTGAATAATTCCCGAATGAGGTCGCTGAAAAAAGGAAAACACCGCCGAAATACCCCGGTTTTTTTGTCGAACCCGCACAGTTGTCAGCCCTATTTTTGTGAAAAACAGCTTGCCAATCTTGGCACATAAATTGCTATATTACTCACTGTACAACCATGGATAGGCTGACGGGTGCAGCTGGACCCACATCTCCGTCAGCACAGACGCTTACATATTATTTTTGAGGAGGAATCTACTTATGTATCAGACCCTTCGTTATGAAAAGCAGGAAAACATCGGCATTCTCACCATCAATCGTCCCGAGGCGCTGAACGCACTGAACTCCACCGTCATCGGCGACCTGGAGCAGGCCATCACCGAGGTGGAGAAGGACGCCGAGCTGGGCGCTCTCATCATCACCGGCGAGGGCCGTTCCTTTGTGGCCGGTGCCGACATCGGCGAGCAGCTCCCCCTGGATGTAGCCGGCGGCCGCAAGTGGGGCCAGCGGGGCAGCGCCCTGATGCGCCGCATTGAGAAGCTGGAGATCCCCACCATCGCTGCTGTCAACGGCTTCGCTCTGGGCGGCGGCTGCGAGCTGGCCATGAGCTGCGACATCATCCTGGCTGCCGGCCCCAACGCTGAGGGCAAGGGTGGCGCCAAGTTCGGCCAGCCCGAGGTTGGCCTGGGCATCACCCCCGGCTTCTCCGGCACCCAGCGCCTGCCCCGCCGCGTGGGCATCGCCAAGGCCAAGGAGCTGATTTTCTCCGGCAAGGTCATCGGCGCCGCTGAGGCTGAGAAGATCGGCCTGGTCAACGCCGTGTATGCTCCCGAGGAGCTGATCCCCGGTGCCATCGCCATGGCCAAGTCCTTCACCGCCAACGCTCCCATCGCCGTGAAGTATTCCAAGGCCTGTATCGACCGCGGCATGCAGATGGACATTGACGACGGCATCGCTCTGGAGAACGAGCTGTTCGCCATGTGCTTCGCCACCGCCGACCAGAAGGAAGGCATGAGCGCCTTCGTTGAAAAGCGCAAGGAAAAGCACTTCCAGAACAAGTAAGTTAGACTCCGTATCCATCGCTTAAAAAATTTCTGACAAAAGAGGAATTTACAGCATGAAAAAAGTACGTGTCATTACCGCTGAGGAAGCGGCCCTGATGGTCAAGGACGGCGACACCGTCTCCACCGGCGGCTTCGTTAGCTGCGCCTGCCCCGAGGCGCTGACCAAGGCTCTGGAAAACCGTTTCGTGGAAACCGGCCATCCCCGCGACCTGACTCTGTTCTTTGCAGCCGGTCAGGGCCACCGGGACGGCACCGGCGGCGACCACTTCGGCCACGAGGGTATGTGCAAGCGGGTAGTCGGCGGTCACTGGGACCGCGCCGCCAAGCTGGGCGAGTTGGCTCTGGCCAACAAGCTGGAGGCCTATAACTTGCCTCAGGGCGTCATCACCCACATGTACCGCGATATCGCCGCCCACAACATCGGCACCATCACCCACGTTGGCCTGAACACCTTCGTAGACCCCCGTCACGAGGGTGGCAAGCTCAACGAGTGCACCAAGGAAGACCTGGTGAAGCTGGTGAACATTGACGGTGAGGAGCGCCTGCTCTACAAGCCCATCCCCATCAATGTGTGCCTGGTCCGCGGCTCCTACGCCGATGAATACGGCAACTGCACCGTCCACCGCGAGATCGGCCCTCTGGACGTCACCGCCCAGTGCCAGGCCACCAAGAACTCCGGCGGTATCGTCATTGTTCAGGTGGAGAAGATCGTCCAGGGCGGCACCCTGGACCCCCGCCTGGTGAAGATCCCCGGCATCTATGTGGATGCCATCGTGGTGGGCTCTCCCGAGGACAACAACCAGTGCCTGGGCATGCCCTATGACGGAGCTCTCTCCGGTGAGTTCCGCATCCCCGTGGACGATATCCCCCCCATCCCCATGGACGCCAAGAAGATCATCGCCCGCCGCGCCGCTATGGAGCTGCCTCAGGACGCCATCGTGAACCTGGGCACCGGCGCTCCCGAGAAGATTGCCAACGTCTGCGCTGAGGAGGGCATCTCCAACAAGATGACTCTGACCGTGGAAGCCGGCTCCATCGCCGGTGTGCCCTACGGCGGCACCCAGTTCGGCGGCGCAGCCAACTCCATGGCCATTCTGGACCACAACGTCCAGTTCGATTTCTATCAGGGCGGCGGCCTGGACGTGGCCTTCCTGGGCCTGGCCGAGACCGCTCCCAACGGCGACCTGAACGTCTCCAAGTTCGGCACCCGTCTGGCCGGCGCCGGCGGCTTCATCGATATCACCCAGAACGCCAAGAAGGTCGTTTACTGCGGCACCTTTACCGCCAAGGGCCTCAAGACCGAGTGCAAGGACGGCAAGCTGGTCATCACCCAGGAGGGTGCCAAGAAGAAGTTCGTCAACAAGGTAGAGCAGATCACCTTCTCCGGCGATTACGCCAACAAGGTGCACCAGCCCGTTCTGTACATCACCGAGCGCGCCGTGTTCGAGCTGCGGCCCGAGGGCGTGACGCTGGTGGAGATCGCCCCCGGCATTGACCTCCAGACTCAGGTTCTGGATCAGATGGAGTTCATGCCCAAAATCGCCGATGACCTGAAGCTCATGGATGAGCGCATCTTCCGTGAGGAACTGATGGGTCTGGCTAACGACTAAACATCCCTCTAAGGGGGGAGCGATCCCCCCCTAGTCCCCAAATCAATTAGGAGGATAACAAAAAATGGCATTGATGACCCCCCAAGAATACATTGAGTCCCTGCGGAAGCTGAACACCCGCGTCTATATGTTCGGCGAGAAGATCGAGAACTGGGTGGATCACCCCATGATCCGCCCCTCCATCAACTGCGTGGCCATGACCTACGCTCTGGCTCAGGATCCTCAGTACGCTGAGCTGATGACCGTGAAGTCCAGCCTCACCGGTCACACCATCAACCGCTTCACCCACCTGCATCAGTCCACCGAGGACCTGATGAACAAAGTGAAGATGCAGCGTCTGCTGGGCCAGAAGACCGCTTCCTGCTTCCAGCGCTGCGTGGGCATGGACGCCTTTAACTCCGTCTTCTCCACCACCTATGAGATCGACGAGAAGTACGGCACCCACTATCACGAGAACTTCAAGAAGTTCCTGACCTATGTTCAGGACAACGACCTCACCGTGGACGGCGCTATGACCGACCCCAAGGGCGACCGCTCCAAGTCCCCCAGCCAGCAGGCTGATCCCGACATGTACGTCCATGTTGTGGAGCGCCGTCCCGACGGCATCGTGGTCTGCGGTGCCAAGTGCCACCAGACCGGCTCCATCAACTCCCACTGGCACA
>UMHI01056143.1_pt1 | contig 27176 bp, 27 predicted proteins | sample 1965481 | NCBI WGS metagenome assembly UMHI01 (sample SAMEA4836093, study PRJEB28245) | human gut metagenome | biome: gut microbiome; material: fecal sample | place: Denmark | collected 2008 | reverse complement strand
TGTGATTAATTTGATGTTCTTTTCCTTTGCCAAAGCAAAATTATCAAGGCCATGATCGGACGCTCAGCAAAGGTTGCGGAAAATACCGCGCTCCGCAAGCAGCGGGAGCTGGACGCTCTGACCGCCCGTGACCGGGAACTGGATATGCTCTTTGAACGGCTCTATGAGGACAATGTGGCGGGCAAGATCGACGATGCCCGGTTTGCCAAAATGTCCAAACGCTATGAACAGGAGCAGGGCGAGAACGCCAAGAAGATCAAGGCGCTGCGGCTGGAACTGAAAAAGGACGAAAGCAAGCGCATGGACATTGACGATTTCCTTGAAACGGTGCGGCGGTATACGGACGTGACCACCATTACAAAGCGTATGGTCGCAGAGCTGATCGACCACATTGAGGTGTACCACGCCGAAAAGCAGGACGGCGTTACCAATCAGCGTGTTGTCATTCACTACAACTGCATCGGTGCCTTTGATGTGCCGGATCGCCGGAAGATCCCGGAGGCCGACATTATCATGGAAACAGGAAAAGGCGTAGCACTCAGCTACGCCCCGGAACAGGTTGCGGTATAGGAGGTACAACACGATGAAAGCCTATTTCTATTGCCGCGTCGCTCACGATGATAGCTTTTCTTTGGAACGGCAGGCCGAGGAGCTTCGCCGCTATGCGGAACAAGCCGGGTACACCATCGTTGGTGCTGCCGCCGAGCATGGCTCTGGAATGGCCCTTGACTGTCCGGCTCTGCAAGAGGTGATGGAGGCCGTCCTTGCCGGAAAGGTGGATGTGGTGCTGATAAGCAGCCTTGACCGTATAGGGCGGGACTGGGGCATGACAAAGCAATACATCGACCTGCTGACCGAACATAAGGTTAAGCTGCTGTGCCTGCGGGAACGGGTGAGCATCGACAGCTCCAACTTTTCACCATTTTCTACATAAAAAAGCAGAGTGTCCATTACAGGATACTCAGATCCTATAAGGACACTCTGCATGGTCCGAGTGGCGAGACTTGAACTCACGACCCCTTGACCCCCAGTCAAGTGCGCTACCAACTGCGCTACACCCGGATACGAGGTTGACTTCTTGAAGTCAGCTTATGTATAATAACATAGCTTTCCGCAAAAAGCAACCCTTTTTTCAAAAATCTTGAAAAATATTTTTGCAGGCCGTCAGACCTCTTCCGAGACCCCACCGATCCACTGGAAACGGGGGCCATGATAGCCGTCCCGGTCTACCGGCTCGCTCCACATGGCAGCAGGACGCACCCACACGCCCCGCTCTCCATACAAAGCCCGGTAGACCACCATCGGCTCCAGAGTCTCCGAGTGGCGGGCCACATACAGCAGCTCATATTCGTTGCCCTTAAAATGCCGGTAGCGGCCCGGGCGAAGTGAAAATAGCTTCTCCATGCTTCCTCCCGTTTCAGCGCAGCGCATCCAGACAGGACAGTTCCAGTCCTGCACCGCCACGGGTCCGGATCAGCTCCAGCACCTCCGGCAGTGTGGGCAGGGACGGCATTGCTCCCAACCGCGAGACCGTGATGGCCGCGGTGTGGCTGGCAAAGGTCAGCGCCGCATCCTCGGGCAGGCCCACAGCCAGCGCAGTGGACAGCGCGCCCACAAAGGAATCGCCGGCAGCCGTGGGATCTGCCACATGCTCCATATGGACACAGGGAACATACCGGGGGCCGCCGGTCTCCGCCACAGCGGAGCCGTAGCTGCCCAGCGTGATGATCACATGCTCCACGCCCTTACCTTGCAGCGTATCGGCAATGTTTCTCAGATCTTCATCCCAAGGGCCGGACTTATCAAAGCGCAGGGGCAGATGGGTCTCCTGAGATGCCTCCTGCTCGTTGGGGATCAGGTAGGAGACCAGACTCAGCAACTCATCGTCCAGTTCCGTGGCGGGGGCCGGGTTCAGGATCACCGGCACACCGGCCTCTCTGGCCCAGCGGGCCACGGCCCGGTTCACCTCGATGGGGACCTCCAATTGCAGCAGGACCATATCAAACCCGGAAACTGCCTGTTGGATCCAGGCCACTTCTTCCACCGTCAAGGTCCGGTTAGCGCCGGGGATCACTACGATGCGGTTCTGGGCGCTGTGTTCCGTGACTTCCAACACCACGTGTCCCACGCCGGAGTGAATTCCCTTTCGGACCACCACATGACTGACATCCATTCCAGCTTCCCGCAGAGGCTCCAGAAGCTGCTGTCCAAACAGATCGTCACCCACGCAGCCTACCATGGTCACTTCCGCGCCCAGACGGGCGCATTGAAGGGCCTGATTAGCGCCTTTTCCGCCGGGTGCCATGTGGAAGGACTTGCCGTAAACCGTCTGTCCAGCACCGGGGATCTGCTCTGTTGTTGCGATCACATCCATAACAAAGCTGCCAACAACTAAAATACGAGGTTTTCTATGTAACATGCTATGCTCCTGATCCGCAGAAACGACCATGCCGTTCCTGATGTATTTAATCGTTTATATTATACAACTTTGCAGGTCCAGATACAAGAGATTTAGGATAAGTTTCAGCAAATCGTTTACTCAATTTTTATAGGATGGGCCGCGCAAAAAAAGAGACAGCTTCAAAAGCTGTCTCTTTTATATGTCTTAGCCCCGCTGGTTGCCGTTGGTGGTGTCCTTCAGCAGAACGTCATGGGCGCCGCCCGCTCCCCACGCGCCGGTGACGCGCGGGGACCCCGCATAGGACTCAAATGGGCAGGCGAAGCCCGCCCATTTCAAGGATTTGCTCCGCAAATCGCTTGGACGCGCAATCGCGCGGTCAGAGGGCGGTATGAGAACCGTTCAAATACCTTAGCCCCGCTGGTTGCCGTTGGTGGTGTCCTTCAGCAGAACGTCATGGGCGCCGCCCTCGACAATGGAGGTGGCGGAGACCAGCGTCAGCTTGGCCTTCTCACGCAGCTCCGGGATCGTCAGCGCACCGCAGTTGCACATGGTGGAACGGACCTTAGCCAGCGTGGTGGCCATGCCGTCTGCCAGAGCGCCGGCATAGGGCACATAGGAGTCCACGCCTTCCTCAAAGCTCAGCTTGGCGGCACCGCCCAGATCGTAGCGCTGCCAGTTCCGGGCTCGGGCGCTGCCCTCGCCCCAATACTCCTTCATATAGCTGCCGCCCACCAGGATCTTGCTGGTGGGGGACTCGTCAAACCGGGAGAAATATCGGCCCAGCATGCAGAAGTCGGCGCCCATGGCCAGGGCCAGGGTGATGTGATAGTCCTGCACGATGCCGCCGTCGGCGCAGATGGGCACATAGATGCCGGTCTCCTCAAAATACTTATCCCGCTCGGCGGCCACGTCGATGACTGCGGTGGCCTGACCGCGGCCGATGCCCTTGGTCTCACGGGTGATGCAGATGGAACCGCCGCCGATGCCGATCTTTACGAAGTCGGCTCCGGCATCTGCCAGGAAGCGGAAGCCCTCGCCGTCCACCACGTTGCCGGCGCCCACCTTCACGGTATCACCGTACTTGGCGCGGATCCACTCCAGGCAGTGCTTCTGCCAATAGGAATAGCCCTCGGAGGAGTCCATCACCAGCACGTCCACACCGGCCTCCACCAGTGCGGGGACACGCTCCTCGTAGTCACGGGTGTTGATGCCCGCGCCCACCACATAGCGCTTCTGGCCGTCCAGCAGTTCCAGCGGGTTGCCCTTGTGGGAATCATAGTCCTTGCGGAACACGAAGCTCACCAGATGGCCGTCCTCGGAAATAATGGGCAAGGCATTGAGCTTGTGATCCCAGATGATGTCATTGGCCGTTTTCAGGCTGGTGCCCTCCGGTGCGTAGATGAGCTTCTCCACCGGCGTCATGAAATCCGCCACCTTGGCGTCGGGATCCATACGGCTGACCCGGTAATCACGGCTGGTGACCAGGCCCAGCAGCTTGCCGGTGCCGGTGCCGTCATCCGTGACAGCCATGGTGGAGTGGCCGGTGCGCTGCTTCAGAGCCAGCACGTCCGCCAAGGTATCCGTCACCCGGAGGTTAGAGTCGCTGATGACGAAGCCCGCTTTGTAGTTCTTCACCCGGCGGACCATGGCCGCCTGAGACTCAATGGACTGGGAAACATAGATAAAAGCAATGCCGCCCTCCTTGGCCAGCGCGATGCCCATCTGCTCGCCGGACACAGCCTGCATGACAGCGGAGACCATGGGGACGTTCATGGTCAAGGGGCATTCCTCCCCCTTCTTGAAGCGGACCACCGGCGTCTTCAAAGACACGTTGGCGGGGATGCAGTGCTCAGAGGAATAACCGGGCACCAGCAGATATTCGCTGAAGGTATGGGAAGGCTCCTGGAAAAAATAGGCCATAGTAAGATACCCCTTTCTCATCGTTCGTTTATCATTTTACTTATTATAAATATTATTTTTAATAATATTGCAAATGTGCGGTACGGTCAAGCGGCGATGACCTGATTTTCAAAATGGACCGCCACGCTCACGTTGGGCTGACAGGCCGCAGGTCACAGCTTTTTCCGCAGGACCGTATGGTGGAAGATACCGTCGGCAAAATACTCGTTGGAGGCGAACACCGGCGCGCCCTCAATATCGTAATCCACCTCGTCCATGTTCAGCAACGGTGTTCCCTGTGGCACCTGAAAAACATCAGCCAGAGCAGCGTCCGCAGCCACAGGCCGCAGGTCCGTCAGGTCCAGATAGGATGAAATTCCGCAGACATTCTGGAGGAAATCGAAAATGGGCTGGCGCAGCTCCTCCGCTGTATAGGGCCGCTGGAGTTTCGCCTTTTCCACCACATCCTCACAGTAGATGGCAGGACGGCCGTCGGCGGTGCAGAGCCGGGAGATCCGAAGGATCGGCGTTCCGGTGGGGATGCCCAGCTGGGCGGCCACCTTACTATCCGCCTTGTCATCGGCAGCCCGGACAAAGGCCACGCCGGGAGTGTGTCCGCTCTGGCGGATCATATCCAGAAACTCCACTTCAATGTCCATTCTGGCCGGTGCGCCTAAGACATGGCGGTTGATAATGGTGCCGACTCCATGACGCCGGGTAATAAAGCCCTCCCGGTCCAGAGAAGCCAGAATGTCCCGCAGCTGTGTGCGGCTGATGCCCAGCATTTCCGACAATACGCTTTCCCGGGGAAGCCGGTCACAATGGGCATACTCCCCCACCTGCATAGCGGTGAGCAACTGCGCCCGGATGCTTTTGGACTGTCTTGGATTCTGACTCATGTCGGTCCTCCCTTCCGTTTCACCGCTTGTTTCGATTATGAAGCGGCCCCAAATAGGTATTACCATTTTTAGACATTGTACCGAATGGCCCGCCGTTTGACAATGCACATATTTAACAGATTTCAACGGTGATTTTAGGGGCAGTCTTGTCCGCCCTGTCATGAAAGGTCGATCTTTCTTTGTTGAATTTTTTGTGTATTTTTACTATGTACATTTGTCCACGCATCGCGTATGATAAAAATACTTTTACCATGGAGGCTCTGCCTATGAAAAATATTGTATTGATCGGTATGCCCGGCACAGGGAAAAGCACCGTCGGAAAGGCGCTGGCGGAGAGGCTTGGTTATGAATTTGTGGACGCGGACGATCTCATCGTCCAGACCACCGGCAAAACACTGCCGGAGATCCTGCGGCAGGACGGGCTGGAGGCCTTTTACAAAATTGAAAATAAAGTAGGTACGGATCTAAATCGGACCCACACCGTCATTGCCACCGGCGGCAGTATGGTGCTCTACCCGGAGGCTATGGCCCATTTGAAGGAAAACAGCACGGTGATCTGGCTCCAGACGCCCTTTTCTCAGCTGGAAAAGCGGATGCCGGCGGATCTGTATGACCGGGGCATCGCCGTGCCGGCAGGAACGCCGCTGCGGGAGATCTATGAGGAGCGCTGCGTTCTCTACGCCCGGTATGCCGACCTCATCGTGGCCAGCCAAGACGATGAGGCCGACACCGCCCGATTGGTAGAGGACATCATGCGGACGGTGGGTCTGGAAACCTGATCGAACCTGATCGGACAAAAGGGCTGCGGGCAAGCCCGTGGCCTCAGTGTATCGAAAAGTCTTTTCGCCCCGCTGAGCCAGTTTTCAGAGCTTTATAAAAGTTCTGAAAACTAATGATTTCAATGGCGAAGAAATACGTTGCCGACCTAACCGTTTTCCGGGCGCAAGACGCCCGAAAAACGGGAGTCTTCCTCGAAACAGGCTCGCTTCATCCGCCACTGGCGGCGCTTCACCTGTTTCCCCTTCTTGGGTTATCTCCGCGCTAAGAGCCGCCTTGCGGCGGTTGCGCTCCGAAACGCGCCTGCGGGCGCAGTCCCGCGCACCCCCTTCACCCGCAAGGGGTATGCGGCATCCGTAAAGCGGCGGAGCCGCTAACGGCTGCCCTACCTTACCGTTGCGGAGAATCTACCACTTTATCGACAATCTCGGGCTACAGCAAGCCTGAAGCAGTTCTCTCAAATAACGGGAACCGGTCATCACGAATGCTGTTCTTCTGTGATTTTTGACAATTTCCAACAGAAAACTTCTATTCCAATCATAGATATTACGGCTTGCAATCCGGAACCGGCTTCTGTATAATGAACCAGATAAATTTCTTAGGAGGTAACACCATGATGCAGTCCAGTATGAGTATGCGAAGCGCCGTTTCCTCCATTTTCGGGATTCATGGTCCCGTCATTTCCATTTCCCTTTTTTGACCGGCTATAGGAGCCGGTATTTTTATGCCTGTTTGCGGACAGCCGCAGGAAACTGGTCTATTTATATAATTTAGATAGAAGATTTGTGTGTTACGAGAGGAGAAAAACATGAACGAGAAAAAGAAACCCATCCTCGGTCAGGAAGCCGTGACCGACGCCCGCACCCTGGGCACCCCCCGTATGCTGATTTTAGGCTTGCAGCATCTGTTCGCCATGTTTGGCGCCACCGTGCTGGTACCCATTCTGGTTCAGGGCTACGGCCTGCCCCTGAGCATCCAGACCACCCTGCTGATGGCTGGTCTGGGCACCCTGCTGTTCCATGTGTGCACCAAGTTCAAAGTCCCCGCTTTCCTGGGCTCCTCCTTCGCCTACCTGGGCGGCTTCTCCACTGTGGCCTCCATGCCCGCCTATGACGGGCTGGACCCCGAGCTGAAGCTGGCCTACGCTCTGGGCGGCATCGTCATCGCCGGTCTCCTGTATCTGGTGCTGGCTCTGCTCTTTAAGGTGCTGGGTGCCAAGACCGTCATGCGGTACTTCCCCCCCATCGTCACCGGCCCCATGATCATCATGATTGGCCTGAACCTCTCCGGCTCCGCCATCAAAAACGCCGCCACCTGCTGGTGGCTGGCCCTGGTGGCCATGGCCATCATCGTGGTGGCCAATATCTGGGGCAAGGGCATGGTGAAGATCATCCCCATCCTGCTGGGCGTGGTAGGCAGCTACATTGTGGCGGCCATCGCCACCGCCTGCGGTGCCCAGCTGCCGGATGCCAACGGCGTCATGCAGCCCCTCGTCAACTTCGCCTCCGTGGGCGAGGCACACCTCATTGGCCTCCAGAAGTTCATCCTCGCCAAGTTCGACGTGTCCGCCGTGCTGGTCATGGCCCCCATCGCCATCGCCGCCATGATGGAGCACATCGGTGATATCTCCGCCATTTCCTCCACCACCGGCAATAACTTCATCGCCGATCCCGGCCTGCACCGCACCCTGACGGGCGACGGTCTGGCAACCGCCTTTGCCGGTATGTTCGGCGGCCCCGCCAACACCACCTACGGCGAAAACACCGGCGTGCTGGCTCTCTCCAAGGTCTACGATCCCCGCGTGATCCGTCTGGCTGCCGTCTACGCCATCATCCTCAGCTTCTCCCCCAAGTTCGACGCGCTGGTAAACTCCATCCCCTCCGCCATCGTGGGCGGCGTCAGCTTCATTCTCTACGGCATGATCTCCGCCGTGGGCGTCCGCAACATCGTGGAGAATCAGGTGGATCTGACCAAGTCCCGAAACCTGATCATTGCCGCCGTCATGTTTGTCAGCGGCCTCGGCTTCAGCTCCGTGGGCGGCGTGACCTTCACCGTGGGCGGTGCGGCTGTGACCCTGTCCGGTCTGGCCATCGCTGCTCTGTGCGGCGTGATCCTCAACGCCATCCTGCCCGGCAATGACTACGAGTTCGGCATCAGCGTCGAGGGCGACAAGTCCGCTGACCTGGGCAGCTACTAATTTCTGACAGCACTTTTCCAACAGGGAACGCCAAAAACGCGGCGTTCCCTGTTCTTTTTGCAAAATATAAACATTTTGTGAAGAAACCGTTGACAAGTTCGGAAATTCACCTATAATAGGGTAGGATACAACTGGATAACGCATGATAGAGGCGCGGCTGATAAGAGTAACCATCCGGCAGACAGGCATAGAGGATGGGGAAAGGGTCAGCCGCCGAAGGGCCGTACCGCTGCCTGGCGGGTCGGTGCCTGGGCCGTCGGAAAACATCCGCCGGACTGTCGCCCGGAAACGGGCGGGGCGCTGTCATGGATCTATTTGGTGAAATGAGACCTTCAAATGGAGTCATGGCGGAATGTCATGACTCCATTTTTTGTTCTGAAACACAATGTGCTTTGACAGGATGGAGTTCACGCGTATTCTCCGGTTGCATGGGCTGCGGCCCAAAAATGAAAGGAGAATCTCCATGAAAAAACATCCCCTATTGCGGACGGCCCTGCTGGTCATGACCGCCGCCGCGCTGCTGTGTGTCAGCGCTCTGGCTGTTGAGGACGGCGCATCCACCAACAGCATGTACGGTACCTTCTGGGCACTGGTGCCTCCCGTCATCGCCATCACCCTGGCCCTCATCACCAAAGAGGCCTACAGTTCCCTGTTCATCGGCATCACCGTGGGCGCTCTGTTCGCCCAGAATTTCTCCCCCATCGGCGCACTGGACATGATCGTCAATGACGGCCTGGTGGCAGCCATTTCCGACAATGCCGGCATCTTCCTGTTCCTGGTGCTGCTGGGCATCATCGTGGCCCTGGTGAACGCCGCCGGCGGTTCCGCTGCCTTCGGCCGCTGGGCATCAAAAAACATTAAGACCAAGGTGGGGGCTTCCCTTGCTACCTTCCTGCTGGGCATTCTGATCTTCATCGATGACTATTTCAACTGCCTCACCGTGGGCACCGTCATGCGGCCCGTCACCGACAGCCATCGGATCTCCCGTCCCAAGCTGGCCTACCTCATTGACGCCACCGCCGCCCCCGTGTGCATGATCGCCCCTATCTCCTCCTGGGCCGCCGCCGTTTCCTCCACCGCCGAGGGTCTGGACACCGGCATCAGCGGCATCCAGCTCTTCATCAAGGCCATTCCCTACAACCTCTACTCCCTGCTGACCTTCGTCTTTATCATCGCCCTGTCCTTCATGCAGTTCGATTACGGTCCCATGCGGACCTATGAGCGCAAGGCCCAGGAGACCGGTGACCTCTCCGCTCTGGAAAACGCAGAGGATGAAGCCGTGAACCCCAAGGGCAAGGTCATCGACCTGCTGCTCCCTGTTCTGGTGCTGATCGCCGTGTGCACCACCGGCATGATCTATGTGGGCGGCTTCTTCGGCGTGGATGCCTGGGGCGGCACCGACTGCGCCGGAGACTTTATCGGCGCCTTCGGCAACACCGACGCCTTCATGGGTCTGCCCTGGGGCGGCATCATTGCTCTGCTCTTCACCGTCATCTATCTGGTGGCCCGCCGGGTCATCACCTTCAAGGACGCCATGGCCTGCATCCCCAAGGGCTTCAACGCCATGATCTCCCCCATTCTGATCCTGACCCTGGCCGTCTCTCTGAAGGCTACCATCACCTCTCTGGGCGCCAGCATCTATGTCCATGACCTCATGGAAGGCGCCGCCGCTACGCTGTACTCTATGCTCCCTGCCGTGATTTTCGTGGTGGCCTGTATTTTGGCCTTCGCCTCCGGCACCTCCTGGGGTACCTTCGGCATCCTGATCCCCATTGTTACCGCTATTTTCCCTGCTTCCAGCGAGCTGCTCATCATTGGTATCTCCGCCTGCTGTGCCGGCGCTGTGATGGGTGACCACTGCTCCCCCATCTCCGATACCTCCATCATGGCCTCCGCCGGCGCCCAGTGTGACCATCTGGAACACGTTGCCACCCAGATCCCCTATGTGCTGACGGTGGCCGGTGTCTGCGTGGTTGGCTTCATCGTGGCCGGTTTCGTCCAGAACGTGTATATTACCTGGACCGTCAGCTTTGCGCTGATGCTGTGCGTTCTGTTCGTCATCCGCAGCTTGGAGCGCCGCAAGGCCGCGTAAACTCATTGAAAAAGTGCCTTTCCATTCGTGGAAAGGCACTTTTCTTTTTGCGGCGGATATGGTATGATGGCCCACAGCAAATAGGAAAGGACCGAAACGATGCAAGCCTTTGAACTGACAATTTTGAACTGGATACAGGCTCACCTGCGCTGCGGCGTTCTGGATGCCGTCATGGTGCCAGTCAGCCGGATCTGCGACCACGGTGAGGTGTGGATCTTACTGGCGGCGATCCTGCTGGCGATCCCAAAGACCAGAAAGCTGGGAGCCTGCGTGGCCTGCGGGTTGGTTCTGGATCTCTTGTTCTGCAACCTTGCTCTCAAGCCGCTCATCGGACGGATGCGGCCCTTCGCCGTCAGCCCCGGCGTTTCCCTGCTGATCCCGCCCCCCACTGACGCCTCCTTCCCCTCCGGCCACACGGCAGCCTCCTTCGCATCGGTGGCCGCGCTGAAAACAGCGAACAGCCGCCTTTGGAAGCCAGCACTGGCGCTGGCCGTGGTCATCGCCCTGTCCCGGCTGTACCTCTACGCCCACTGGCCCACAGATATTCTGGGGGGCGCCGCCGTGGGTATTCTGGCAGGTTGGCTGGGAACAAAGCTGGCGCAGTCATTTCCCCGGAAAAAAGTGTAAAAAAGGCCCGGAAACATCTAACGTGTTTCCGGGTCAGCGTGTCGAAAAAGTCTTTTCTCCCCGCTGAGCAAGTTTTCAGAACTTCATAAAAGTTCTGAAAACTTAGGATTTTAATGGCGCGGGACACCCCTCTTGGGTTTCCCGCGCACACCCTTCCTTACCGTCGCGGAGAATTTACTACTTTTTTATCGACAGTCTCGCCCGGAAACATCTAACGTGTTTCCGGGTTTCTTTATTTCTTCCTTCTTTCAGGGAGATCCGGGCCGTTTTCACGGGCCTGCTGGAGGTAATCGTGATCTTCATTTTTCTTGCTGGGCACAAAGTTCAGCGCCGCTGCCCGCTTCTTGCCCTTGCTCCGGGCGTAGAAATACCCGGCCACGGAGAACACCACCGCGCCCACGAAATTCACCAGCAGGTCTTTCATGGTGTCGATGAGTCCAATATCCAGATAGCCGCCCAGGCCCAGATTCTCGCCGTTGATGACCACATCGTGGATCTCCTTCACCGCCACTACCTTATTGGTCCGGGTAGGGTCCAGGCTGGCGGAGTAGATGGCGTTGATGACGGTATCCCGCTGCATATCCGTATGGAAGAACCAGTCCATGCCGAACTCAAAAAATTCCCACAGAACGCCGATGGTCATAGAAAAGCAAAACGCAACCATGGCCAGAAAGAATGGTGACAGGTCGAAGGTCAGCTTCTCATTGTCATTGAGCAGCAGCACCAGAGAAAAGCCTACCGCCGCCGCCAAAAAGCCGTTGATAGTGTGGAGCATGGTGTCCCAATGGGGCACGTTGACATAGAAAGCATTGACCTCTCCCAAGATCTCGGCCGCGAAAATGAAGCAGAGGATCGTAATTTCCAGGGGCGGCGGCAGCTCGATCCGCAGCCGGACCTGCACCCAGCTTGGCACATACAGCAGCACGATGGTCAGAATACAGAAAAACGCACCCTCGTAGTTATCCAGAATGATCTGGCGCACCAGAGATACGATCACCAAGGCCCGCAGAATATAAAAGACGATGAACGAGCTTTTATGTTCCCGCAGTTCCTTGTCCATGGCCCGCTTGAACGTCTTTTTCAGCCAGCCCCGCTCTTTTCTTGTTTTTTTTCAATATGGTTCCTCCTGTCCGGCGGCTATGACCGCTCATCATTGCAACAGAATACCACAAAAAATGGCTTGCGACAAGATAAATCGGTCAGGCACTTGGCTGCCTTTGCACAATCAGCGGTCAGCTGACACCGGCCAGATAACGGCCCGCAGGGCTTCAAGGTCATGGGTCACCGCCAAAAAACGGAGGGAGCACACCGCGTCGGCGGTAAAGGTCAACAGCAGCCACCACGTCACACCGATGGGAACACGGTCCGCCAGCGCCACCACCGGCGGCGTCACCAGATAGACAGCCGGGAACAGCAGCAGTCCCCACGCCAGGGAAAATGGCAAACACACCCGACCACGGAAATTTCCAAAAACCCCGGTGTAGTCCCAGAAGGACACTCCCAAAAAGGTCTCCCCCCACCAGTGGTAAATATATTCCACAGAGGTGGCGGTCAGCCCGCCCCAGAGGTAGAGCGGCCACCCGGAACGAAGGCTCGGCGGCAGGGCCAGCACCGCCGCCATGCCCAGTCCGTATACCGGGCAGAGCGGCAGGAGCAGTAGACATCGTCTCCTCTGCCGGGGAGACCGGGTCACGGCAGCAAACAGCCGCTCCAGCACCCATCCTAAAAGGCTGAAGCTCCAGAAGATCCACAAAAATTCCGCCATACGCCGCCCTCCTCTGCTTGATGCCCTGTCAGTATCGGCAGGCCGCCACCGCCTTATACGCTTGCGCAGGAGAAAACAATATGCTATACTCAAACAAGGCTATTTCAGAAAGGCGGGGATACCATGGCGGATAGCTGGGAGCGTTTAAAACAGGAATGTGGCATCTGCCGGGGCTGCGCGCTGGCGGACACCAGGACCCATGTGGTGTTTGGGGACGGCTGCGAGACGGCGGAGATCATGCTCATCGGCGAAGGCCCCGGCCAGCATGAGGACGAGCAGGGTATTCCCTTTGTAGGCCGGGCCGGGCAGCTGCTGGACGATATGCTGGAGATCATCCATCTGGACCGCACCAAGGTCTACATCGCCAACGTGGTGAAGTGCCGCCCGCCTCAGAACCGGGACCCTCTGAATGTAGAACAGGACGCCTGCATCGGCTATCTGCGGCGGCAGGCAGCACTGATGAAGCCCAAGATCATCGTCTGTCTGGGCCGGATCGCCGCCAAAGCCATCATCAAGGAAGATTTCAAGATCACACAGGAGCACGGCCAGTGGTTCCAGCGGGGCGGCGTCCAGATGACGGCCATCTATCACCCGGCGGCGCTGCTGCGGGATGAGCAGAAGCGCCCGGAGACCTTTCTGGATTTAAAAAGTATTCAGGCCAAGGTCCGGGAGCTGTGCGAGTATACTGAATGTTAAAAAGTGCGGGAACTTACGTTCCCGCACCTTTTTCATTTTCGATTTCAATTCTCAGGCTGTGGCGATTATGTCCCGGTTCAGCACAAAGTATTCCACGCCGGAATACAGGGTGGTGATGGCGATCACTGCCACGCACACGGTATTGAGCCAGCCGGGGATCGGCAGGAACATGAGCACAATGCACACCATGGTGCTGGCCGTCTTCACCTTGCCGGACCAACCGGCGGCGATAACCCGGCCCTTATCACTGGCGATCATCCGCAGGCCGCTGACGGCAAACTCCCGGACAAGGACGATCAGCAGCGCCCAAGCAGGCATCTGGCCGATCTCCACGAACCAGAGCAGTGCCGCCGTCACCAGCATTTTATCCGCCAGAGGATCGGCAAACTTGCCGAAATCCGTGACTAAATTGTACTTTCTGGCGATTTTCCCGTCCAGCAGATCGGTGAAGCTGGCGATGATGAAAATGGCCACCGCCACCCAGGTAGCGCCGGGGAAGTCCCAGTACAGCACCACCATGAACACCGGGATCAGCAAGATCCGCAGCATGGTCAGTTTATTGGGTAAATTCATAATATACGTCCTTTCGCAGGGTTTTCAAGGAAAAACAATCGCCTTCACACAAGCTCGCCGGTGGTCTCGCCGTCCATGGTGCCCGTCAGCCGGACATTCACAAAGGTGCCGGGAGCGATCTCGCTGTCGGCGGTGAACCAGATCCGTCCGTCGATGTCGGGGGACTCAGCATAGCTGCGTCCGTAGAACATCTGGGCCTGGGGATCGTAGCCCTCGCAGAGGACCTCCCGCTCTTCACCTAAGATGGAGTCATTGTAGGCGTCAATGATGTCAGACTGGACATCCACCGCCAGCTCCGCGCGGCGCTGGGCCTCTTCCATGTCCACGTGCTCCATGAGGGCCGCCTTGGTGCCCTCCTCCGGGGAGAATGGGAACACCCCCGCCCGCTCGATCTTCACCTCCCGCAGGAAGTCGCACAACTCCTCAAAGGCCGCGTCATCCTCGTAGGGCAATCCCGCAATGAGGCTGGTCCGCAGCACCAGACCGGGAACCTTCTCCCGCAGCTTTTTCAGCAGGGCCAGCAGGTCCGCCTTGGTGTCCCGGCGGTTCATGGCCTTTAAAATGGTATCGTTGCAGTGCTGGATGGGAATATCCAGATACTTCACGATCTTCGGCTCGCTGGCGATCACGTCGATCAGCTCGTCGGTGGTGTCCGTGGGGTAGAGGTAATGGAGCCGGATCCAATGGAAGTCCAGCTTGCAAAGCTCCTTCAGCAGCTTCGCCAGCTGATGCTCACCGTTGAGGTCCGTGCCGTACCGGGTGATGTCCTGCGCGATGACGATCAGCTCCTTCACCCCGGCGGAGGCCAGCTCCGCTGCCTCGTCCAGCAGCTCGTTCATGGGACGGCTGCGGTACTTGCCACGGAGGGAGGGGATCACGCAGTAGGCGCAGTGGTTGTCGCAGCCCTCGGCGATCCGCAGATAGGCATACCACGGGGGCGTGGACAAAATGCGCTCACCGCTTTGGTTGGCGGTGTGGATATTCCCCAGATGGCAGGGCTTTTCGCCCTTTTCCATCACCTCGGCGATGGCCGTGGCAATGTCGCCGTAGCTGCCGGTACCCAGCAGGCCGTCCACCTCCGGCAGCTCGTGGAAAATATCCTCTTTATAGCGCTGGGTCATGCAGCCGGTGACTAAGATCTTTTTCACCTGCCCCGCCTTTTTCAGCTCCGCCATCTCTAAAATGTTCTCGATGGCCTCCTCGCAGGCGGACGCCAGAAAGCCGCAGGTGTTCACCACCACCACGTCGCAGCCCTCCGGCTGGGCCTGAATGGAGTAGCCTGCCTCGGCGCACAGAGCCATCATCTGCTCGCAGTTCACCTGATTCTTGGCGCAGCCAAGGGAAATGAATGATACATTATAGCTCAAAATGGATTCCTCCGGTATGATCGAATACGCCCCTCCGGGCGGAAATAACGAATGCGCAATCAGAGCCAAAAATTTCACAGTCTTTGAGACTGATCCTCGGCTCCGCGGATATAACCTCCGGGATCACTCCTCCCAGATCTCAGAACCATAGCGGCCCCAGGCGGACCTCACCTCGCCCCAGGAAAACCCCCGACGCAAAAGGGCGTCCGTCAGCCGCTTCTTCTCCTTATCCTCCGGGGACCGGCCGTGGAGCTTGCTTTGTAGAAAGCGGTCGATCTGCTCCCCGTCCGGGGGCAACTCGTCCAGCGCCTCGTCCCAAAGCTCCTGAGGCACGCCCTTTTCCCGCAGCTTTTCTCTGGCCCGCCGGGGACCATATCCCATATCGCCGCAGTGCCGCACCAGTGCGGCGGCATAGGCGCCGTCATCCAGCGCGCCGATGGCTTCCAGCCACTCTCCGGCATAGCGGGCCTCAGTCTCTGAGGCTCCCTTTTCCCGCAATTTCTTTTCCAAATCCCGGCGGCTCATGGCCCGACGGCCAACGAGGTCCGCCGCCGTGGTCTTGATGTTAGACACCCCGGCGGCAGCTTTCAGCCGCGTCAGGGTCTCCTCGTCCAGTTCGTCGCCGGAGCGCAGACCAAAGGTCAGCAACTCCTGCTCCGTCACCTTCAGCAGACTGCCGTCTGCCAGGAATACCAGCACCCGCCCCCGCTTATGCTTGGAGGCTTCAATGCGGTCAATCCTCATCGTTGAAATCGTCGGCGGAGACGTTCACCGCCTTGCCGGCGGCCTTGGCAGCAGCGATCCGGGACTGGTTGCCCATCAGCTTATCGAAATTGGCCCGGATCTGCGCCTCCACATCGGCGGCTATATCGGGATTTTCCTCCAGATACTTCTTGGCGGCGTCCCGGCCCTGACCGATGCGGACCTCGCCCATGGAGAACCAGGAACCGGCCTTGGTGATGATACCCAGCCGGACGCCCAAGTCGATCAGTTCGCCGGTGTGGGCGATGCCCTCGCCGTACATAATGTCGAATTCCGCCTCCCGGAAGGGTGGCGCCACTTTATTTTTCACGACCTTGGCCCGGGTGCGGTTGCCCACCACCTCGCCGCCGTTTTTCAGCGCCTCAATCCGGCGGACGTCGATGCGGACGGAGGCGTAGAACTTCAGCGCCCGGCCGCCGGTGGTGACCTCCGGGTTGCCGTACATAACGCCCACCTTCTCGCGAAGCTGGTTGATGAAAATGACGATGGTGTTGGTTTTACCCACGGCGCCGGTGAGCTTCCGGAGTGCCTGGCTCATCAGCCGGGCGTGAAGGCCCACATAGCTGTCGCCCATTTCGCCCTCGATCTCCGCCCGGGGCACCAGCGCCGCCACGGAGTCCACCACGATCACGTCGATGGCGCCGGAGCGCACCAACGCCTCGGTGATCTCCAAAGCCTGCTCGCCGGTATCCGGCTGAGAGATCAGCATTTCATCGATATTCACGCCCAAGGCCCGTGCGTAGGTGGGGTCCAGCGCGTGCTCCGCGTCCACAAACGCCACCTCGCCGCCCTTTTTCTGGGCCTCTGCCGCCACATGAAGGGCCAGCGTAGTCTTACCGGAGGATTCCGGTCCGTAGATCTCCACAATGCGGCCTCGGGGCAGACCGCCTACGCCCAGCGCCACGTCCAAGGACAGGGAACCGGTGGGGATCACGTCCACCTGCAAATTATTCTGGTCGCCAAGACGCATAATGGAGCCCTTGCCGTACATTTTTTCGATCTGGCCCATAGCCGCTTCAATAGCCCGCTTCCGATCCTCCGCCGGGGCGGCACTGGCCACGGGGGCTTTCTCTTTTGCCATACGTTCTTCCTCCCAAATCTGATTTTCTATCTTGCTTGCCCGGTCTGCCGGGCGTTCTTACTCGCTGTAAACCTCTCCGCAGAGGGTGCCGAACACCACGCGGGGGATGTCGTTGTGGTCCTTCACCACCTGAATGTCTCCAAAGCCCTGGGCGCGCATGATCCGGAGCACCGCATCCGCCTGACCGATACCTACTTCAAAATACAGCCGCCCGCCGGGAGCCAGCGCCGCCTTCCACTTCTCACTGATGGCCCGGTAGAAGTCCAGACCGTCCTCGCCGCCGTCCAGCGCCAGATGGGGCTCGTAGTCCTTCACGGAATGATCCAATCCCGGAATATCCCCATGAGGGATGTAGGGGGGATTGCTGACAATGCAGTGAAATTCCCCCAAAGCCCGGTCCGGCCGCTCCAAGGCGTTCACCGTCATGGGGATCACCCGGCCCGTCAGGGCGTTCCGGCGGGTGTTCTGCCGGCAGATCCGCAGGGCCCCGTCGGAAAACTCGCCCAGTACCACATGGGCCTGAGGGGCCTGCGATGCCAGCGCCAGACCGATGCAGCCGCTGCCGGCGCACAGATCCAGCGCCCGGCAGTTTCCCTGCACCTGCACATAGGGCACCGCCTGATCCACCAGCACCTCCGTATCCGGCCGGGGAATCAGCACGTCTTTGGAGATGTCCAGCGGCAGGCCGTAAAATTCCCACTCGCCGATGAGATAGGCCACCGGCTCTCCCGCCAGATGCCGGGCCGCCAACTCCCGCACCCGGTGCTCCAGCTCCGGCGGGGCGTACAGCCGCCCGTCCCGGGTCAGCTCCTCCCGGGTCTTGTTCACGCCGAAGCAGGTCAGCTCCCGGGCTTCCAGTGTGGTATCAATGACACCGCCCTTTTTCAGTTCCCGGCGGATATCCAGAAATAAATCGTTGTAGGTGATCGCCATAACGTCGCCGCAAAGTCCGCTGAACTCCGTTTCCGCCTGCGGCGAAAACTGCGTTCGCTCCCTTGCTCCTCCTTTTTCTTCCGCAAACGCTTCGCCGGTTTGCGGGAGAAGTACTTCTATATTGTTACCATGCGTCCTTGCCCTTTTCGCTGGGCAGAACCAGTTCCAAAGAGCGGATGGCACACTCGATCATGCTGTCGTCCGGCTCGTTGGTGGTAAAATTCTGCATCCACATACCCGGCGCCGTCAGGAATTTTGCCAGCTTGCTGTCCTGCACATGGCGGCCCACCCAGCGGTTGAACTCATAGGTAATCCCCACCACCAGCGGCAGCAGCAGCAGATGCACCAGCGTCCGCAGCCACGGGTTGGTGATAGGCCAGATACCGAACACCACGCTGGACACCAGAATGGACACGAAAATCACCACAAAGAGAAAGCTTGTGCCGCAGCGGGGATGATGCCGGGGCTGAATCCGAACGTTTTCCACCGTCAGGGGCAGCCCTGCCTCGTAACAGAAAATGGTCTTATGCTCCGCGCCGTGGTACTGGAACACCCGGTAGATGTCCTTCTGCCTGGAGCAGAGGATCAGATACGCCAGAAAGATGATGATTTTCAGCAGACCCTCCACCACGTTCCGGCCCCACAGGGGGAAGCCGGGGAAAAAGTAGAGCAGCGCGCCGGTGAGCAGCGTGGGCAGCACCAGAAACAAAAACACGGACAGCCCCACGCCCAGCAGCACCGCAAAGCCCACAACGGCCTTTTCCAGCTTTTCGCTGCTGAGGTGCTTTTCCAGCCACTGTTCAAACTTGGATGGCTGATTGGCCTCCTCGTCGGGATAGAAGTCCGCCGAGTACATCAGCGCCTTGACCCCGCTGACCATTGCCGCCAGAAAATTCACAGTGCCCCGGATCAGCGGCAGCCCCAGAATGGGGTAGTGGTCTTTGATGAGCTTCAGCTCCTCCACCTTTTCCACCAGCTGCCCGTCCTGATTCCGGACGACGATGGCCTGCTTCTCCGGCCCGCGCATCAGAATGCCTTCAATAAGCGCCTGCCCGCCGATGCTGGTGCGGAAGGCGCCGTTGGAATGTTCCGCCATAAACTGGTTCCTTTCTGTCTGCTGATGCAGTATATCACATTGCTTTGCAAAAATCAAACGCTTGTTCTATTCTTTTTCCGGCAGCCGGATGGTCACCACTGCGCCGCCCCCCTCGGCATTGGCGATGTCAAAGGTACCGCCGTGGAGCCGGACAATCTCGTCGCACACCGCCAGACCGATGCCGCTGCCCCGGGCCTTGGAGGAGCCCTTGTAGAATTTCTGCTTGACATAGGGCAGCTCCGCCTCCGGGATGCCGGGGCCGTAGTCCCGCACCCGGATCACCTGCACAGCCCCCTCCCGGGTCATGGAGGCGTCGATGCGCTTTCCGGCGCCGCCGTGCTTGGCGGCGTTGTCCAGCACGTTGCAGAACACCTGCTTCAGCCGCTCCGGGTCACCGCTGATGGGCGGCAGGATCTCCTCTCCCGGTTCGTAGCGCAGCTCGATCCCCTCCTGTCGGAACAGCTCCCGGTAGGTAAAAATGGCGTCCTCAAACTCTGCCTGAAGATCCATTTCTTCCAGCTGCAGCGTAAAGCGGCCATCCTCCATCTTGGAAAATTCCAGCAGCTCCTCCACCATGGTCGAGAGCCGCCGGGACTCGTTGAGGATGATCCGCAGGCCCCGGTGGAGCTGGATCTGATCCCGCTCCCGGTCTGCCAGCAGCGTCTCGCCCCAGCCGCTGATGGCGGTGAGCGGCGTCCGCAGCTCATGGGACACCGACGAGATAAATTCCGTTTTCATTTTCTCGTTCTGGCCGATCTTCATGGACATATCGTTGATATTATCCACCAGCTCGCCCAGCTCGCCGGTATACTTGTTTTCCAGCGTGAAGCCGTAGCTTCCCTGAGAGATCCGCTTGGCAGCGTCAGATACCACTGCCACCGGCTCCACCACATTGTTGATGAAAATCAGGTTGGAGCTTAACACCAACAGAAGACACAGTAAAGCCACCAGCACCACTGCCAGCACCGTCATCCGCACCTGAACGTTGACCTGCCGCAGGGAGGTGACGAATCGCAGGACGCCTACCACCTTGCCGTTCACCGTCAGAGGGTGAGACACCGCTAAGATCTGTTCTCCCGTCTTGGGGTCTGCGCCCCGGAAATAGCTGATACGGTTGGTTTCCACCGCTCTGGAAATATCCTCCGTTCCGGGGCGGGTGCCCACCGTCAGGTTAGATGTGGAGGACGCCTGAATACGGCCTACGCTGGACAGGAACTGCATTTCTACCCGTTCCTTGTCCGCATAGTCGGAAATGGCCTGATTGGCCCGCTGCAAGTAGTTGGCGAACCCCTGATCCATAAAATAGTCCACAAAGGCGCCGGACTGCGCCCGGGCCTGCCGTTCCAGACCGTCCAGCATTCCCTTATAATAGTAATTGGAAATGCCCAGAGATACGCCGCCCACGATCAGCGCCAGCAGCACGAAGATGGGCACCACAGAGTTGACGATCCAACGCTGGCGGAGGCTCCGCACCCGCGTGGCTTTTCGTTTTTGACTTCCCTCCGGCACGAAGCATCTCACCCTTTCTTTTCCCATTTTGCGGGGCAAAATGGGAGTCCTTTCATCTTACCTGCGCGGCGGAAATGAATTCCGCCTTGCGCCAAAGTTTTGGCACCGCCAAAACGCTTGTACGCGCCTGACGGCGCGCCCCGCCGTGCGGGGCCCCGGACAATGTGCCGTCAGCTTACTCGTTTCACGCGTCCCATTTATAGCCATAACCCCAGACGGTTGTTATGAAAGTCGGATTCTGCACATTGCTTTCCCATTTTGCGGGGCAAAATGGGAGCCCTTTCATCTTACTTGCGCGGCGGAAATGAATTCCGCCTTGCGCCAAGGTTTTGGCTCCGCCAAAACCCTTGTACGCGCCTGACGGCGCGCCCCGCCGTGCGGGGCCCCGGACAATGTGCCGTCAGTCTATTCGTTTCACGCGTCCCATTTGTAACCATAACCCCAGACGGTTGTGATAAATGTGGGATTCTGCACATTGTCCTCGATTTTTAAGCGGAGGCGGCGGATATTCACGTCCACGATCTTCAGCTCTCCGAAGTAGTCCCGGCCCCAGACCCGATCCAAAATTTCCTCCCGGGAAAGCGCCTTGCCGGGATTCTCCATAAACACCCGCATGATGGCGTACTCCACCTGCGTCAGCTTCACCCGCTGGCCGTTTTTCTCCAGCGTCCGGTTGCGGGTATTCAGCAAAAAGGGCGGCTGGCTGATCTCGCCGGTCTGGACCACTTCCTCCCCGCCGGCCCGGCGGAACAGCGCGTCCACCCGGGCAGTAAGTTCCGCCGGAGAAAAGGGCTTGGTCACATAATCGTCAGCGCCGGTCATGAGTCCCGTCACCTTATCCATCTCCTGAGACCGGGCCGTCAGCATGATGATGCCGATTTTCGTATTGGTGGCCCGGATGCGGCGGCAGACCTCAAAGCCGTCGATCCCCGGCAGCATGATATCCAAAAGGGCCACCTTGGTATCCGGGTTGGCCCGGAGCCGTTCCAATGCCTCCTCGCCGCTTTCGGCCTCGATCACATCGTAACCTGCCCGGCGAAGATTGATGACAATGAAGCTGCGGATGCTGGCTTCATCTTCCAAAACCAGAATTTTCTTCACGAAAGTTCCTCCATATCCATCAGTTGTCCCCTGCGGACCACTCCGTGCCGATCAAGCTGAAGGATGCCCGCACCTCGTCCTCTGTAACGCTGTACTTCCAATCCTGATTGCCTTTTAGCAGTTCTCCCACATAGATGATACCGTCATTCCGGCCCAGGATGAACCGTCCCGTCCGCACTGCCAGCCGCTCCCGTTCGGAGCCGCTAAGGGCCGTGATCCGCAGCACCGGTACATAGGTTTCCTCCCGGCTGCTGTCGGTATAGAATGTAATGCCGATCTCATCCGGCGATGCGGACCGGCCGACCCAGACCCGCTCCGGCCAACCCTCCGGCAGCTGGAGATACCAGCCGTCGGCAACATCGTGATAGGTGGACAGGACCCGGGACGCGGTACCGGAAGCGTCATAGCTGATCCAGTCCACCCGCTGAGAAACGGCGCGGTCTGCGTCCTCGCCCTGCAGCGTCACCGTGCGGGGCACCTCCGTAACGCCGTCGCCGTTGATGTCCATGGGATACACGGAACAGAACCGGGACACCTCTCCGGAAACGCCGGTAATGGCGGAAAGCACCAGATTTGTCAGTTCTCCGCCCCGGAGAGCCAGTACATCCGTAATGGCCCGGGCGCCGTCCGCAACGCCGGTGATGAACAGGGCGGGGTCGCTGGACCGCAGCGTACCCACGGTGACCTTTCCCTGCTGGCTCAGCTCCGCCATAGTCATGGACACCAGAACACTGGACCGCAGCGTCAGCACGCCATTTTTCGACACATAGCAGTCTGCAACGCCCTCACCGTCCTGATTGGCCCGTAGCACCGTCAGTTCCCGTTTGCCGTCTTTATTCAGGTCCGCCACGGCGTATTTCACATAATTGGTCCGCATCAGCTCCCGTGCGCCGTCCGGCTCCAAGGAGTAGACAGCCAGCGCCTGCAGATCCATGCTGACCCGCCAGCCCACGATGATCTCCATACGGCCGTCGCCGTCAATATCGCTGTAATCCACGCTGTAAATCGCCAGACCGCTACCCTCAATGACCGCCGCCTGCCGGTAGCTGTTGTCATCATCCGCCGTAAATATATGGATCTTCAGGGGCTTTTCCCCATCGCTCTGGCGGAAGAAGGCCAGTGCCTCCTCCCGGCCGTCGCCGTCCAGATCCATCATCTGCACCGGCTGGATATTGCTGCCGGATACCGGAGCGGCGTATTCCGCGCCGCTTTCCTGGATAGCGCTGAGCTGCTTATTCAGAGCGGTATACCGCTCCGGCAGCTCCGGCAAAGCGTACAGTTCCTCCGGGTCCAATGTCAGCTTCGGCGCGGTACAGGCAGAAAGAGGCAGCACCGACAGCGCGATGCACAGTGCCAGCAGTCCTGACATGATCCGCCGCTTTCTTCTCACGGTTCCGCCCCCTTTCAATACACATATCAATACAAGGATACAATACCACATCTTCCTCAAAAATGGTAGTCCCTCCGCCTGATTTCAAGAGATTTTACAGGCTGTTCACGATTTGCGCCGCGAGCACGTGAACACAGCCCCGGAGATGGAATCATCTCCGGGGCTGTTCATACACCTGTCATCCGCTATTCAGGAGATTGCCGCGGCGCCTACGGTATAATCTCCCCAATGTCCCTGCGCATCCCGGCTGGCGGTGCAGTCAGTGAAGAAGTAGGCCCCCAGCGCAGAGCGCCACTTCTGGGCATCGAAGGTCACGGTGTTCTGCAAAGCGTCCGGTTCGCCGCTCTTCGTTTTTACCGGACAGAAGTCGGACTGCCCTTGTCCGGCCTCCGCCGGAGGCAGTTGGCAAGCAGCGCCGCTTTTCTCTTCTGTACGGGGCAGCGGGTCTGCGCCGGTAATATTTTTGCTGTCCTGTTCCACATGGATGCTGCCCTGCCCGTTCTGCTCCGTAATGGTGAACAAGCAGCCGTCCTTCCAGTGGGGGATCCCGTCGACCTCCGGGGCCGTGTCGGAGAGATACCCCTCCGCCGCCAATTCCTCGTAGCTCATGGTCATGGTCTCGGAAATATCGTGCATCCCGCCGAATACCCACGCTACCGCCGCCTGCTCGCTATCGGACAGGCCGGTTTGGGACAGGTCCACAGAAAGCATGGTAATGTCGCTGTTCAGTCCCTCATCCACGGCCCACAGGTCATTCAGCACCCGGAGATACAGGGCACAGCGGTCGTCAAAGCCGTCGGAGCGGAGATTCACCGCCGTGACCCCCGCCAGCTGGCCGGGGTAGGTCTCCAGTACCAGATCGTAGGCGACCTCCACCAGCGCGCCGGTCAGGGTCCCGTCAGGAAAGCGCTGATAGGCCCCCGGCTCGTTCCGTTCGAAGACTTCGCCGTCCAGTGTCAGTTCTGTGTCACTCAGGGAGAGGGTATACACCTCCGCCGAACCTCCCTCCTCCTTGGCCAGCAGGAGCCAGTCCGGTTTTTCCTGAATGATCCGGAAGCTCTCCCCGATCGGTTCCGCCTTTTCGGCCCCGACCGTAGGCTCGTCCTCCGCCCGGCAGGTATTGCCGGTGCTGTCTGTCCGCCCGCATCCGGCCAGCAGACACAGGCACAAAATCGCCGCAAACAGTCGCTTCATAAAAACCGCCTCCTTTTTATTTCTACTTCTTTGTCGGCACAAGCGGCGATTTTGTTCCCGGTCCTGCAAATTTTTCCTGAAATAATTATTTTTCTGAAATTTGTGCTTGACATTTTGCTTCCGTTGCATAAAATAAGCATTAGATTAGAAGTCTAAATTTTTGCTTACAAAGGAGGGACAGCCATGACCCAGCGTGAGCGGCAGCTTTTGAACTGGATCGAAGAGAACCCCCTGATCTCCCAGCAGGAGCTGGCAGACAAGGCTGGGATCACCCGATCCTCTGTGGCGGTACACATCTCCAACCTGATGAAAAAGGGCTACATCACCGGCAAGGGCTACATCGTCCACACAGCCCCCTATGTCACCGTGGTGGGCGGCGTGAATATGGACATCGGCGGCTGGCCCGGCGAGGTCCCCGTCATGCAGGACTCCAACCCCGGCGTGGTGCGGATGAGTCTGGGGGGCGTGGGCCGGAACATTGCCCACAACATGGCCCTGCTGGGTATGGACGTTCGGATGCTGACGGTGTTCGGAGACGACATTAACGCCCAAAAGATTGCAGCAAGCTGCGGGGAGCTGGGCATTGACATCTCCCAGTCCCCCATCATTCCCGAGGGCCGCACCTCCACCTACCTCTTCATCACCGACGAAAAGGGCGACATGGCCCTGGCCGTCAGCGATATGGAGATCTACAAGCACCTGACCCCCCAGATGCTCTCCCAGCGGCTGACCCTGCTGAACGCCAGCCAGGCGGTGGTACTGGACACCAACATCCCCGCCGAGAGCATCCAGTACCTGGCGGACCACTGCACCGCCCCCCTGTTTGCCGACCCGGTGTCCACCGCCAAGGCGGTGAAGCTGAAGCCGGTGCTGGGCAAGCTCCACACCCTGAAGCCCAACCGCATCGAAGCAGAATTGCTCTCCGGCGTGAAGATCACTGACGATGCCAGCCTCCAAAAAGCGGCGGAGACGCTGCTGGACACCGGTCTTCACCGGGTCTTTATCTCTCTGGGGGCTGACGGCGTGTTTGCCGCCGACCGCACCGGGCATCAGGTGCAGCTTCCCCCTCTGCCGGGAGCTATGGTGAACACCACCGGCTGCGGCGACGCCTTCATGGCGGCGATCACATGGGCCTATTTACAGGGCACGGACCTGACGGACACGGCGAAGGCGGGGCTGGCCGCCTCCGTCATCGCCATGGAGTCCGCTGAGACCATCAACCCCGCCATGAGCGAGGACACTTTGCGGCAGCGCGCCGCCCTTTCCAACTGAAAACCAATTCAAAATTAAACTATATGGAGGAATACAACATGACGCTGAACAAATACCTGGACATCGCTCCCGAAGTGCAGAAGGCTCTGGACGAGGGCCGCCCCGTGGTGGCTCTGGAATCCACCATCATCTCCCACGGCATGCCCTATCCCCAGAACGTGGAGACCGCTCTGAACGTGGAGAAGATCATCCGCGAAAACGGTGCCGTTCCCGCCACCATCGCCGTCATCGGCGGCCGCCTGAAGGCCGGTCTGTCCGAGGCCGAGATCGACTATCTGGGCAAGACCGGCGCGGCCGTCACCAAGGCCAGCCGCCGTGACCTGCCCATTCTGGTGGCCGAGGGCCGGGACGGTGCCACCACCGTGACCACCACCATGATCATCGCTCACATGGCCGGTATTCAGGTGTTCGCCACCGGCGGCATCGGCGGCGTCCACCGGGGCGCTCAGCAGACCTTCGACATCTCCGCCGATCTGGAGGAGCTGGCCCACACCCCCGTCATGGTGGTCTGCGCCGGTGCCAAGTCCATTCTGGATCTGGGCCTGACGCTGGAATATCTGGAGACCCACGGCGTGCCCGTCATCGGCTACGGCACCGAGGAACTGCCTGCTTTCTACACCCGGAAGTCCGGCTTCAAGGTGGACTACCGCATCGACACTCCCGCTGAGCTGGCCAAGGCCTTCTATGTGAAGCAGGACATGGGTCTGGGAGGCGGTATGCTGGTGACCAATCCCATCCCCGAGGAATACTCCATGGATCACGAGGTCATCAACAAGGCCATCGACGAGGCTGTGGCCGAGGCCAACCGGCTGGGCATCCACGGCAAGGAGACCACTCCCTTCCTGCTGGCCAAGATCAAGGACATCACCGGCGGCGATTCTCTGGCTTCCAACATCCAGTTGGTGTACAACAACGCCAGACTGGCTGCCAAGACCGCCGGAGAACTGGTAGCTCTTGCCAAGAACTGAAAACTCTGCTAAAATGGACTGGCCGGGAAATTCCCGGCCAGTCCTTTTTTCAACTGCAAACACAAAGCAGGGAGTAAGCCTCCCAAATCATAGAAAAGCAGGTAATGAACGATGACCATGATGCGTCTTGCCAAGACCGTGGTGGAACCCACGGCGAAAAATGGTTTTATTTTTACGATCCTCGGCACCAAATGGGGATTCCTCTGGCTGTGGCTCCTGATCATCAATGCTGCGGCGTTTCTGGCCTATGGCTTGGACAAGCTTTTGGCTAAGCTGAAGGCCCGCCACGAGAAGGTCCCCCGCCTGCCGGAGAGAAATCTCCTGCTGCTGGCCATCGTAGGCGGCGGTATCGGCGCATGGCTGGGCATGGAGGTTTTTCGCCACAAGACCCAGCACCGCTCCTTCCGGGTCATTGTACCTCTGTTCACCTGCCTCTGGCTGGTCATCGTCACCGGCGCGTATCTTTATTTCAACGTGTTCCGCTGATTCTCTTTTCATCTGACAAAACCCCACCTCCGACGGACAGTCCGCCGGAGGTGGGGTTCGATCATATAGAAACTTTTTTACAGGGCCGACA